>Ga0164241_10000367_pt1 | contig 88733 bp, 70 predicted proteins | sample OricomyardsoilBY_FD_108780 | JGI IMG/M metagenome (GOLD analysis project Ga0164241, IMG submission 108780) | Backyard soil microbial communities from Emeryville, California, USA - Original compost - Back yard soil (BY) | ecosystem: Environmental > Terrestrial > Soil > Unclassified | place: USA... | reverse complement strand
GGGTGCCAGCAACCAAAGTGGTATCACAACGGCCCGTTCTATCGGTATTAACTATCGTGATCAATACGGAGAAAAAGTACAGTCTTACGGAAGTTACAGCTTTAACGATAATACTACGAATACAACTACTACAACTATTCAAACAAACGCTGGTTCGGCTATTCGTACCAACTCAAGCGGTTTTTCACGTAACAGTCCTACCAATCACCGGTTTCAGTATAATCTGGAGTGGAGACCCGATTCTGTAAACTATTTAAAGGTTACGCCTTCTTTCAGCAACTCTCTTAGTGATTCTTATAGTGAAACCAGCTCGCAGATCACTAACCTTAGTACCGGTGCTGTAAATAGTTCATACAAAACAACTACTACAAGTAACTCAAGTTCTCCTATATTCGGCATTACAGCGTTATACAATCACCGTTTTTCGTCAAAGGGGCGCAATTTGAGCATTTATTTGAGTACAAATTCTTCTCAAAGTACATCTAACAGTAATCCGGTTACACAGTATCTTGTCGGGAATCCTCCTAACAGCGGTGTTCCACTAAATCAGCAGATCAACCAAAAAAACAATGCTACTTCATATAGTGGTAATGTATCATATCTTGAGCCGATAGGAAAGACTTCTTACCTTGATCTGAACTATACTTATACCCATTCAAACACAACCAATGATAGGGTAACGTATAATTTAGACAGCGGCTCACCAATAGTGTCCGACCTTTTAACCAATAATTATACTTTTTCTTTTACTACTCATAAAGTAGCATTAAACTATCGCTTAATAGAAACTAAGTATAATTTAACTTTAGGCCTCGGCGTTCAACCATCTTCATTGGAGGGTCAGTCTTCAAGAAGCGCGGCGGCTAATTTCCCTGCAACTAAGAAAAACCAGGTTAACCTGGTGCCAACAGCACGCTATATTTATAATTTTTCAAGGAACGAGTCGCTTACCATTAACTACAATGGTAGCGCCAGCCAGCCAAGTTTTGACCAGTTGCAACCGGTTACAGATTATTCAAACCAGTTATATCCGGTACAAGGTAACCCTGACCTGAAACAACAGTTTGTAAATAACATATCTGCCCGTTTCAACAAATTTGGTATTGCATCGGGTAATCTGTTCTTCTTTAATTTAAATTACAGTCAAACTGGCAATGCTGTTGTATCGCGTACTACTTACATTTCAACTCCGAGTACATTAGCTCCGGCAGATCCAACTAAAGATCAAACCACCACATTAACACGCTACGTTAATGCAGACGGTAATTATTCAGCAGGCGGTAACATCTTATTCTCAAAACCATGGGCCGAGCGTAAATACACCGTTGCTGTAAACGCTAACGTTAACTACTCGAACACGGTTGGTTTTGTTGATTTTCAGGACAGAACCGGCGCGCAGTCCGCTACGCAGAAAAACATTGCAAAAACATTGAGCCTTAGGCCGGGTGTACGTTTCAGGCTTGATCTGACCGACATAATTGATGCGCAGGCAAGTGCCAACTACACCATTGCCAAAACAAACAACTCATTAAGTCTGGCAGGTATCAATCAAAACCTGAATACCCGTACGCTTGATTTAGGTTTAGACGGCAAAAATTATTTTGGCAACTGGACTGTAAGCTACAACTATACAAAGCAAATAAACTCCGGATATAACCTGGGTAACGTATCAAATCCAAACATTATCAGCGGTTACGTTGAGCGTCGTTTCCTACAGGGTAACAAGGCTACAATAAGGCTTGCCGCATTTGATTTGCTTAACCAAAATACAGGTTTTACCAATAACGGAACTACGCAATCACAAGTTAACCGTTTGGGCCGATACGTAATGTTGTCATTCACCCTGCGCTTACAGAAATTTGCAGGTAAAGCTCCGGTGCAGGAGGAAAGAAGAGGTCGTGATGGCTTTGGCGGTGGCCCGGGTGGTGGCGGTCCCGGTGGTCCTGGTGGTGGTCGCCCGGGTGGCGGCGGCAACTTTAGCGGTGGCCCGGGTGGTGGCGGTCCTGGTGGCCCCGGTGGTTTCTAACCCGAAGAACAAACTCTAAAACATAAAGAACTATCATAAACCCTGTGGCTTAACCCACAGGGTTTTTTTATTAAGGCCTATTCCGATTGATGAAACCAATTATTTGTAATTTGGCGCTGTGAATAAACAAATCGCATCAATATTCGGCATTGGCTATATAAAAGGTGGCGGCACCATTGCGGCAGCTGTAACTTGCGTTATTATATGGCTGTTTTGGGCCAATGGCATCTCGCCGCATCTGTTTTTGGCGGGTTGTTTGGTTGTAACGCTCATTGGTGTATATGTAGGCAACCAGGTTGAACCTGATTGGGGTAAAGACAGCTACCGGGTTGTGATTGACGAGGTTGCCGGTATGTGGATAAGCGTGCTTTTTCTTCCCCAAACCATTTGGCTGCTTATTGCCGGGTTTATCCTCTTTCGTTTTTTTGATATTGTGAAGCCCCTTTATATCCGCAGGATGGAAAATTTTAAAGGCGGCTGGGGCGTTATGCTGGATGACGTTTTAGCAGGAATTTATGCCAATATAGTTTTGCAGGTGATTGTGTATTTTCATCTGCTTCATTGAGGAAGTTGTAGCGTAGCAGGTAGGGTGCTACACCCTGCTACAAAGGTGCTACAAACACCCGCTCCACTACCTGCCACATATTCTCTTCCGGATCGGCAAAGGTTCGCACGCGGCCACCGCCTACGGCATCCACTGTATCACTTATCCAGGTAACGTTATGGCTATCTAAATGGGCAATGGCCTGGTCAATATTATTAACGCGCAAAGCCAGGTGCGACCAGCCCGGCGTCAGGATGGTACGCTCAGGGCGGGGGGTATCATCAAACGGCATTACCTCCAGTAGCGAATTATCCGGCGCGCGCAGTATCCAGATGGGTTTATCGTGGCGGAAGTACTTTGTATAGCCCAAAACATCGCAATACCAATCGGCCATTTTATCCACGTCCTGAACTGCGATAGCCGGGTGATCAATACCGGTTAAGCCTAAATTTGTTGTCATATTAAATGCTTTTCTGCAAGGTAATTATTGTTGCTGATACTGCCGATAAATTGGTACGCTACGGGGTGCTGTTTGCCGGCTTTTCCGCAGTCCATCCCGGCAGCAGAAAAACCACAATTGCCACCCCGGCATATATAACGCTCAATATAGCCCACACGCCTAATATATAATCCCAGTCGTACCCGCTTGCCAGCACCCGGGTTTCAAAAAAAGCTTCGGGGAAATCAATCGAGGCATGCGCGATGGCTAAAACAAAAATATTACCGTTTACGCGCTGCCATATCCATGCAAATATTACCGTTGCTGACGCCTCCAGAATAACAAAAGGTATGGCTGTTTTGTAACCGCTGAATAATATGGGTAAATGCCAAAGTCCCCAAACAATAAATATAAGGGGTAATGCCGATTTTACTGTGCGGGTTTTTAAAAGTGTGGGCCATAACCATCCCCGCCAGCCGATCTCCTCGCCAAAGCCGATGATGAGTGTGGCCATTATTATATGCGCTGCAAACATTGGCAGGTTATTAATGATCATGGTGAACAGACTATATGCCGGAACCCCTTGTATTATAAATGCCATTGCCGTTATCAAAGTACCTGCAACAGGCAGCGCCAGCCACCATATAAAGTGTTTTGGGTCGGGTTTTAGTTTGCTGAACAGCGCAGCTAACCCGGTTTTGCCCGATGTAACGGCGGTTACTATTACAGCGGCCAGGGCAGGGCCATAAACGGTGAAAATTTTAACATAGTAACCCATTCCAAGTTCCTGCTTGCCAAATAAGCGGTCCAGGAAAAACATTCTTATAGGTATGCCTATAAAATAGCTTATGCCAAAGGCCAGGATAATAAATGCGGTTATCGGGTATTTGCGGATGAGGGTTTTCAATAGGTGTGATTTAGGTAATGGCAGAGTATCTACTTGTACTTCAAAGTTAAGGAAGATTTTATCATAACGATTTTCGCGTTTTATGTTTTTTATACAGGATAAAAAAGATAACCAGCAGTGTGTTGAGATAGCAAAACAATAGAAGTAACATTAAATCAAGGCTCGCATGGCCAAAATTGATATTTAATATTTTATTTTCTCGCAAATACTGATGAAGGTGATTAATTGCTTCAAATAAAAAGTATGTGCTGAAGAAATAAACGAGTGTAAAACCGCCTAACCATAGCCCTTTTAGTCTGATAGCCACTATATAAACTATATAGGATAATGCAATAAATAAAAAATAAACAATTGCTAAAGCCAGGTATTCATTCATTTGATAAGGGCTATCAATAATATTTCGACGTTATCTTCCACAAAATATTATCCTTAGCCACCTTCACCGGCTCGCCAAATTTAGCGGTTTTGGCTATGTCAATATCCTTTTCAACATCGGGGATGAACGATACCCAATCAAACACCTTACCGGGTATGCGGCCAAACACCTGCGGCTTATAACGGGGGGTCGATGCCGCGCAATAGTTTTTCCACTCGGCCAATGCGCAGGTGAGGGCAGCTACAGCTTTCTCGCGGTTCTTCTTTCCCCGTTTTACGCAGCAGGGCTGTGTAAGTAGCGCCCCTGAACTTGGCGGCATAGTAACGGCCCATATAGGCCCATGCCTTAAAGTCGGCTATGGTTTCATCCAGATCGGCATTGTTGGTATGTGGTATGGTTTCCGCGCCTTTTAATAAAATGGCTGCTGCGGCATCCAGTTTATCGGCTACATCAAAAGGTGTTATCTTATTGGTTTTGCCTTCGGCGTTGGCGTAATCGGCAATAGATATCACATTCTGTACCGGTAGCTCGGCCGATGCTATCAAACTGTTCAGGTTAAAAAAGCCCTGCCTGTTGTAGCAGCCTTCCATGTGCATCTCAAAATCGTTGGGCTTAAAACACAGCTTGTCCATCCACGATATCACATCGGCTGTTGCAGACCATGTGGTGTACAGGTTGTCAACATCGGTACCGGGAAAACGCAACTTCAACTGGTCCTTATAAAAACTTGCGGGCAGGTTGGGGTTATAACCCGCACGGCCCCAGATCATAAAACTGTACCAGTTTTTGTCTATCTCAGTTTTGCCATAAACTTCGGCATTCTTACTGCTGAAATCCCTGCCATACATATAACCGTCAGGTCCAATTACATAGCCCGGCGAAATATCGGTCGGGAAGTTTTTCATAAACTGCGAAGCGTATGCAGGCGCGCCCCAACGGTAAATAAAAATATCATCATTGCGCACATTCTGCCATATTTTTAGCTTGTACTTTTCGGCATCGGCGCGGTAAATACTATCAAACCACGGCGGTGTGACCGTTGAATACATCTTGGCACGCGAATACTTAAACTCGCTTTCAAACGGACCGGTATAGCCCTTAAAAGCCTCTTTAACCAGGTCCATCTTAGTATAATGCTGCCTGAAAATGAATTTTACCTTTTTCAACGCCGGGTTGGCCTTTTGGGCATCCATCATCCCCTGACCAAAGGTTTGAGCCAGCCAGTTTTCAATGGTATACTTCCCGCTTAATTTGGTGTCCAGGTTCTCGCCCGCGGTAACACCCATGGCGGTTACGTTGGGGTAGGTGAGCAAAAATTGCTTAACGCTTTTGCGGGTATAATCAATGGCAACCGGGTCGTCCTGCTTTTCTTTTATGTTGTGTTTGCCTTCGGCCCCGTTAACAAAAACGCTCCAGTTATACCACTGTATCTCAATGCCACGGTCGTTGGCGTACTTAAACACTTTTTTCCAGAAGGCAATTTTTTCGTCGATAGTGATCTTTTTAACCACGTGCATTGTTTTGCCTTTCAGATCATCCAATACATAAACATCATCCAGCGCTACATCAGGGTATTCAGGCACTTTGATCATTGACGGAAACTGGTGCAGACTCCAAAACGATAGTACATTATAACGGTAACGCGCCAGGTTATCAAGGTAGTTTTGCCAGTAGCTAAAATCCCACATGGTGATGATGTTGTTCTGCGCGGCGGTACCTTCATCGGCATAACTTGGTGTGCGGGCATCTAAGGGGATATTAAACTTAATACCGCGCTTGGCTATATAAGGCTTGTCGGCAAAAGGCTTAATGGCTGATAATGATTTGTGTAATGATAACTGATCGGCCAGCTCTGTTAAACCATACATTACGCCGGTAGCATCGCCGCCGCTTAAAACGTAAGTAGCGCCTTGTTTTTTAAAGGAGTAAGCTTGTGGTTTTAGGGTTGGGGTAACAACAGTTTTTACAACTATGGCCCCTGCCGCGTTCTTAGCCGGCGGGATATTTTGTGCTGCCATGGCCTTTTCCAGTTCGGCAACGCCAAACTCCTGTTGAGGTTGAGTCTTGTTATAACTTATATAGATAGCTTGTTTATGCTGCGCGATGACGTACAGGCAGCTCAGCATGCACATCACTATGGATAACAGGAACTTCTTCATATATAATTGGTTTATATGCAAGTTATCACTAAAATATAAATATACATGGGATGATCCTGCTAATAAATTATATAGCGGGCTGCTGTTTAGCTGTGGATAAGATAATACTTACATTTGCTATATAAGGGATATTCTATTTCCTGACAAGATGATTTCTTAATACTAATGACTATGAAAAAGCTTTTAAGCCTATTATTTATTTGCGCGTCGTTCGCCTCAATGGCGCAGGTTAAACCCATCACCGCTGCCGATCTGGATTACCGTAAAGACGGCAACGGCAGTTATTTGCTGGTATTAAAAAGGGGCCAGCCGCTTATTGCAAGTTTGAACGCTTTTATAGCAAAAGAAAAACTGCCGGGGGCAAGTATATCAGGTTTGGGGGCCGTAGAGAATGCGGAGATAGCTTATTATGACCTGGTAAAAAAGAAATATAAATATCAAAAGTTTATCCCATCAATGGAAGTGCTGTCGCTTAACGGCAACCTGGGCACTTTTGAGGGCGCGCCTATCGTACATGCGCATGTAGCCCTTGCCGACTCTAACTATGTTGTGCGCGGCGGGCATGTTAAAGAGGCTGTGGTTTCGCTGATATTAGAAATAACCATAGTACCTACAACAAAACCCATTACCCGCGAATGGAACAAGGAGTTTAACGAGCTGCGCACTATGACGAAGGTGAAGGAGGATTAGATATTATTATGTCATTGCGAGCGCATCGTGGCAATCGCAAGGAGAAAAGCCGCCATGCATAGTTCGCGATTGCTTCGTACTCAAGCAGTTTACGACGTTTGGGTGAACTCCCCAAAGTGCCACAATATACCCGACGGATCATGCATAAAGCATTCGCGACCCCATGATTCAATACGTATCGGTGTGAGCTTTACGCCGGGGTATTTGGCAGGAAGATCTAAAGCCTTCAATTCGTTAAAGTGTCTGTCGACGTCATCAACCTCTAAAAACAGCATGGTATTATCAATCCAATCTTTAACATACGCACGCTGAAGATAAAAAGCCAACGCGCCGGTTTTAAAAACCGACATGTTATTGTCTATCACCGTCTCTTCAAAACCAAGCTCGCGGTAAAAACTGCGCGAAACATCAAAGTCCTTTGATCCGATAAAAGGGCGCAGGGAAATGGCGTTGTGTTGCATAATGTTTTATTTAATCAAACTTAGTAAATACTGGCATTAATGATAGAATATGAGCAATCGCTTTTTAAAATTTCCCGCGGCTTTCTCTATAGCGATTAGTTTAAAACTCCTCAATGACGCGCGGGGTTATTTTCATGTGTCCGGCCGTCCAAAACTGTTCGGTACAGGGACCGAACGGACGGATTTTCCATCACAAAAAATTTGTATTTTAGTTGCATGCATCATGCCGTAATACAATACTCCTGTTTGCTGGTCATCATCCTTTTTGTGGTTATGCTGGCGCAGAAAATAAAGGTAGCCTATCCCATTTTACTTGTACTAGTTGGCTTGCCTTTGGGATTTGTGCCCTTTTTGCGGGGCATAGAAATTCAGCCTGATCTTATCTTCGTGATATTTTTACCGCCCCTGCTTTACGAGGCCGCATGGAACACATCGTGGAAAGACTTTTGGAAATGGCGGCGGGTAATATCCAGCTTCGCGTTCCCTGTTGTTATCATTACCTCGTGCGCGGTAGCATTTGTATCTGCAGCGCTCATTCCGGGCTTTACACTGGCAACCGGCTTTTTATTAGGCGGCATAGTATCTCCGCCTGATGCAGTTTCAGCCAGCGCCATTTTAAAGAACATTAAAGTGCCCAAACGCTTTGTTACCATTGTAGAGGGCGAAAGTTTGTTAAACGATGCATCCAGTTTGGTGGTTTTCAGGTTCGCGTTGGCCGCTTTGCTAACCGGCACCTTTGTATTTCAGGATGCTGCAATAAGCTTTGTATTGGTTATTGCAATGGGCATTGCCATTGGTTTAGCTGTAGCGCTGGTGTTTTATGCCATACACCGCTGGCTGCCTACATCGGCCAATACAGATGTGGTGCTCACTTTTATGAGCCCTTATGTAATGTACATAACGGCAGAGAGTTTTCATTTTTCGGGCGTGCTGGCGGTAGTAAGTGGCGGGCTGTTCCTGTCGTCGCGGCGGCATTTGTTCTTATCGTACCACAGCAGGCTGCAAACAGTTAGCGTTTGGCAGGCCGTTACCTTTTTATTAAACGGAATTGTATTTATGCTGATAGGCCTGTCGCTGCCGGTTGTGATAAAGAACCTGGGCGATGAGGGACTACGATCGGCCATAAACTATAGCCTTATCATATCGGCGGTGTTAATTGTAGGTCGATTTATTTGCACCTATGCAGCGGTAGTTATTACAGTGGTGATGAGCAAAATAATTACCGTTGCCGATCCGAGTCCCGGGTGGCGCGCCCCAACCATGCTGGGCTGGGCGGGTATGCGCGGGGTGGTGTCGCTGGCGGCGGCACTGAGTATCCCCTTAACATTAACCAATGGTACGGCTTTCCCCAACAGGGATATGATACTGTTCATCACCTTCTCGGTAATACTGGTTACGCTGGTGCTGCAGGGCCTTACTTTGCCCCTGGTAGTTAAATGGGTTAACATGCCCGATCCCGACCTTACCGTGCCGATGGAGCGGCAACGGCAGCTGGTGAGGAAAAAACTGGCGCACCTGTCGCTAAGTATTCTGGACGAACATTATAACGATGTTTGCAAGAATAACGGCATGGTGCAGAGCCTGGTGATGCGCTACAATGCCGAGATGAAATTATTAAAAGACTGGGACAAAGGCGAAAACCACGCCCGGGAACAGTTTTATTATAACGATTACCTGAAGATAATGGCGCACCTGCTAAAGGAGCAACGCAAACTGCTGCACGCCCTCAATAAAAAAGAAGAGATAAGTGATGAATTGGTAAAGCATCAGTTTGACCTGTTAGACCTTGAGGAAGAAAAGCTGCATCAGCATTTTGAACACGCGGAGTGACAATAAAGCCATTGACAAAATTTATTATTGTTGATTGGACAATTGATGCACGGCCCTTCCCCAAAAAACACTCAATCGAAATAGCTTACGTGTTTAAGCGCAATTGGGTGTTATCCCGCTGATTTATAGCTGTTTTTATTATTGTAAACTTAACAATTGTAACAAGCATTTTATCTGCATGTTATGTTGCAGCTTGCAATAATATTTATCTTTAAGCTGATTGTGTAGATAGATCTTTATCCAAACACAAAAACCAACACCGCAACCCGTTAAACTAAATTATAAATGAAAAAGTTAATCGCACTTATTTTTACCTGCGCAGCGTTTGCAACGGCAGCGTTCGCGCAACGCCCGGCAACCTCACCAGAACAGCAGGCCGCGCAAAAGGCACAGGCAGATGCCACTCAGGCCGACCGTAACGACATGATGAAGCAATTGGGTATTACCGCCATGAGGCCACCCAAAAATGGCTCCGACTCTACCGCTGCTAATTTTACCAATTACGATGAAGCGCTGGCTAATCCTTATCCTAAGTTACCGGAAGTATTGGCCTTTAACGATGGCAAAAAAGTAACAAAGGCATCAGAATGGCCAAAACGCCGTGCCGAAATTGTAGAGATGTTTGAAAAGGAGGTGTACGGCCGGATACCTAAAAATGTACCAAAAGTAACCTGGAGGGTTTATAAGGATAGCGATCAGGTAGTAAATAACATCCCTGTAAATGTTAAACAGTTGGTAGGCCATGTAGATAACTCGGCCTACCCTGCTATTAATGTTGATATACAATTGACCTTAACTGTGCCTAAAAGCGCAACCAAAGCCGTGCCTGTAATAATGGTATTTGGCGGTGGCGACTTTTTAACTCCCCGCCCTGCGGGAGGTTTTGGCGGTGGTTTCGGGCCGCCAAGGGCAGGAGTACCGGGTGCAGCTGCAGCTCCTAAGAGCGCGCAGCAACAGATATTAGAAAAAGGCTGGGCCTATGCAACATTAAACCCCGGCAGCATACAAGCTGATAATGGGGCGGGGTTAACAAAAGGCATTATCGGCCTGGTGAACAAGGGGCAATTCCGCAAACCTGATGACTGGGGTGCATTACGTGCCTGGGCTTGGGGTGCCGACCGTGCCATAGATTATTTTGAAACCAATAAAGCTGTTGACGCTAAAAAAGTAGCCATAGAAGGACACTCGCGCTACGGCAAAGGTGCCATAGTGGCCCTGGCATTTAATCCGCGTATGGCAACGGCTTACGTAAGTTCGTCAGGCGAGGGGGGTGCCAAGATCCACCGTCGTAATTTTGGTGAGGTGATTGAAAACGTTACTGCGGCGTCAGAGTATCACTGGATGGCAGGAAACTTCCTGAAATACGGCAGTATTCTGCAGTGGAACGACCTGCCGATCGATTCGCACGAGCTGGTAGCGCTTTGCGCACCGCGTCCTGTATTTATTAGCGGTGGCAAAGTGGCTAAGATCGGCCAGGACGGCTGGGTTGACGCGAAGGGCATGTTTATGGCGGCCGCTGGGGCCGGACCGGTTTATAAACTGCTCGGTAAAAAACCAATGGAAACAGATGCTTTCCCTAAAATTGAAACGATGGTTGACGGCGATGTGGCATTCCGTCAACATTCAGGAGGGCATACTGATGGACCCAACTGGCCATACTTTTTAACCTGGGCTGATAAGTATTTTAAATAGCCGGGCCTCATTAAAAACAAAAGCCCGTGCCTGCATATTTGCAAAGCACGGGCTTTTGTTTTTAATAATCTTTACTCCGCTTTAAAATTTTGGGTGCCGCTATAGGCAGTAAGCGCAGGTTGATACATGCATTGCAGGGTGGCGGGGCCGCTGTTAAACTGGCCGCTATGCGAAACCACCACATCATAAGTAAACTGCGTTATCCCGCGTGGCATGGCCTCGGAAAATAGTTCAACGCCCGTATCTCTTATTGAACGGTAATAACCTACGCCCTTAGCGTACTGATAACCGCTGGTATTTTCGCCCGGTTCAAACAGGGCTGCGCGAGGGTCGTTTATGTGGATATATTGCAGAGCAACGGCCGCTTCAACGGTTAATTTTATCTGTAACCGGTCGCCTGGCTTTAATACCATGCCGGGTGTCATTTCCTTTACATTCCTGCTATCACCATCATAAACAAAAAACTGCTTGCTAATTTTTACAGTTTTGCTTAAGGTATCAAGTCCCTTGGGCTCAGCAAAATAGTACCATGTTACGGCACCCGTCGCATTTGTGCCGGTTTGTTTTAATGTCATGCTGGCGGGGGTCTCCTTTGCGGCTATAAAATCAGCAGGTTTGCCATCAAGTAAAGCATCAGATACGTTCAACGGTTTACCAGCAACATCAGCAGAAAATGCCTTAACCTCGCCGAAAGATCCTCCCTTTTCCTTTTGCAGCATATTAATAGCCGCAGCAGTGGCTTTTGTTGTTTGCCAATGTTGCTGTTGTTTAGCGGTCAGTAACCATTTCACTATGCCCGGTTGCACATCTTTGTACTTACCGCTCAACTCAAATGCTTCTGCCAATAAAGCCATTGTTTCTTCTGCGGATGTATTCATGTTTTCAGAGTCGGCTATCGCCTTCCATCGTAAGCCGTTCGCATCATCCTGAATAGCAAGCTGGCGTATATTCTCTAATTGTGCATCGGCCTTAGCACGCAAAGCATTTGTAACCGGTAAATAGCGCATTGTATTGATGATGAGCAGAGCCTGTTGCTGCAGGTTTTCTCCGGACACTTTGCTCCACTCTTTTTCAAGGATGCTATTGGCGATAAGCAACTGCTCTGGCGACAAGGGCTGATCTTTTAACCAATACGACAGGGCATAAAGCATATACGGCTTATCAACATTCGTAGCAGCATCTGTCAATAAACTACTTTGTTCATACTTAACCAGCTTATCAATAAAGTTTTGTTGCTGATAGGTTATGTTTCTTTCAGCCACCCAATTAGCTTGCTTTAGCTGTCCAAAACCAGCCAGCACGTAAGCGGATATGTAACTATTACTTTCTCCTCCCTCAAACCAGCTTAAGCCACCATCGGCTTTTTGAAGCGCATACAACCTTCGCAAATGTTTATCAATGTTTTCTTTAGTTACCGAAGAGTCTAAAAGGCGGAACATCTGTTTTTGCTGTGCGGCGGTATTATTTGTGAGCGTTAACCACGGCATAGTTGCCTCAGCCAATTCATCGGGCAAGGCATCCGTTTTAGCTTGCTCTTTCTCCATAAATGTCTTGGCTCTTTTAAAGGCGCTTTGTACAGATGTATCCTTTTGCATCAGCTTTAACGCTGTAGCCTGCGCCCTTAATTTATTGAAAGTTTGTTCTGCACAATCAAATGAGTAATTGGCCAGCCATGGCAATGCATAAATAAGCGATGCCTGCGGTTGCTGATTGATGGATATTCCTAGTCCGTAACTAATCGCATCAGCAGGCAGCTTAGGTTTGTTTATGGTGATGGTAGCCTTATCGTCGAATTTAACCGGAACACTTTGCCTTATGAATACTTTTGAAGATAGAACCGGGATGATATGCTCCTCGGCATCGGCAGCGCCACCACCTGTTGCTGTCACAACTATTTTTAGCGGATTAGTTTGCCCTGCCGGGATGCTCAGCATGAACGCTACTGATCCTGTACTTTTTTTGTCCAGACTGAAAGATGTTTCCTTGCCGGATGCAAGTATTGCGGTTATATCTTCACCGGTTACTGCATCCTCAATTTTTATGTTGGCTTTTCCCTGAACATCCAACGTATCCAGATTGCTTACCCGGCTTTGTAATTTTATTTTATCGCCCTGATAAAGCAAACGCGGCATATTGGGCTGCACCATCAGGTTGAGTTGAGTTTGCAGCTTTTTCTCCAGGTAAGCAAACCGGGCATCGCGGGTATGCGCCAACATTTTCCAGTTCCATTCGGTAGCGGTTTCGGGCATGGTGAAGCTGAAGGTGTAATAGCCCTCTTTATCGGCATGTATCTGCGGGAAGAAGAAAGCGGTTTCGTTAAAGTTTTTGCGTATTTTAACTTCAGGGACCGGCTGTTCGGGGAAAATTATAGGTCCTTTTGTACTGATAACGAATACTCCCTCTGCCGCACGCGCGCCGTATATAGACGATGCGTCCGCTCCCTTTAAAACCAGTGCCTGTGTAATAGTGCCGGGATCCAGGTTCTTAAGCATCTCATCAGTAATTACTACGCCATCCAACACTATAAGTGGCTGCCGGTAGTTCATTACAGAGCTGCCGCGAATATTAATTGAACTTATCGCTCCGGTTAGGTTGGCCCTTTTTACCGTGCCGTAACCTACAACCACTACTTCCTGCAGGCCGGCCGCCGCAGAATAATCAAGCCCTGAAAGCCGTGCTTCTGTAGAATAAAACACCTTGCTTTCGTCCTCTGATGTATAACCGTATAAATTACCCAGCTTCATCTCCGGGGAGGTAAATTCAGCGGAAGTGGGGTCGGTGATGGTTTGTTCCCACTCCGACCGCAGAAAAGCCCGTTTGATATCCGTATACGGTAACGCCCATTTGTGCTCTTCCAGTTTATCCAGCGAGGCATCGTATAGCGTTGTCATCAGCTCGGCGGCAATGTTGTCGTTTTTTGTTTTAACCGATACCGAGAATCTTTCTTCAGCACCCGGCGCCATTATCTTTTTATAACGTTCAACAATTATCTCAGGCTCATCCTTTTTGACAGCGTTAACATATACCCGCTTCTCTGTGGTATAGATCTTGTTGTTTTTAACCGATATTTTATTGATCAGCACCTGTCCAACCGCGTCAACAGGCACTTTGAAGGCCCATTGCCTAATTCCCGGGTTCTCAGCAATGGTTTGATAACGGTTAATTATTTTGTTGTCTTTACTTGCATACACGCTGTGGTAGATGGTAAAGTTGTCCGTTTTGCCCGAGGTGTACCAGCTAAGCTGGCCGTCGGTGCTTGCAAAGTTAAAAGGGAAATAATCGAGCTTGTCCCCGGCCCATTCTCCGGTTTGGCTGTCAAATACACTGAAGTTTTGCTTAATTTTTCCGAGCGTGTGTTCGCTGTCCTTCGTAGTGGCTTCGAGTTCGTAATAGCCGGGACCAAATGCTTTCTTGTTTAAAAACACTTTGCCGCTTACAGCGGTGTTAACCGTTGTGTCAAGCAGTAACGTGCGCTGCATAGTTGGCTCTGTTTCTTCTGATTCAGGGAACCAGGTTTTCCAGTCTTTTTTGGCATAATACCATTGATCCACCTCTTTTGGCAACGATACAATATTGGCAGAAGGCTTGCCGGTTTTATAAACTTTCACGTTTACCAGTCTACTAATATCCCCCTCAAAAACATTTGAAGCGCGAATATTTAATACAGGCAGATTCTGTCTGTCTACCGTGTTATTTAGCGTCAGATTAATGTTTACGGGACGTGAACTAACATTGATATTTTCTCTTATGCTTGTGCTTTCGCCTGTTAAATCTGTAGTAGTTGCATTTAGCGAATAGTTATAATTCCAGAACAGCGAGTCGATCAGTTTAGTCTTTGCAACTTCTGCATCACTAATTAGAATAGCAAGCTCGCCTTTTGCATCTGTGTAACCCGTTGTATGCAGTAGCGTATCGCTAATAAACCTGCGCACATTTGCAATGTCTGTGCTATTGGTGGGCACATTGCCGGTACGTGTTAAGGTATACGCAATAGGAATATTGCTAAGGTCGCTGCCGTTAAATGAGCGCAGCTTAAGCTTAACGGTGAAGGGTTCGCCCGGCATCAGCATTTTCTTTTGCTTTTCCATACTCAGTTCAATAGTTGGGCGCTTGTATTCTTCTACCCTGAATGATCCGTCGTTACTATTGTCTGTGTCTACGTAACAGTAAATTTTCCAGTTTCCGGTAGCTGCTGTTTTTGGCAGCGTGAACGAACCCGCAAAGCTGCCAAACGCATTGATTGTTAAGCGGGCCGAATCAATTGTTTTACCGAATACGTCGCGCAGCTCAATCTCATCGTTATAATCCCTCAACCATTTGCGTAGGCGGGTTTTAAAGATGCCCCCACCCAGATTTTGCTTGTTAAACAAGATGGTTTCGCCGGTTTTAGGATGTTTAGTTAAGAATATTATTTTGTAATTCACCTTTTGGCCCGGCCGGTAAATACTGCGGTCGGTAAACACCTCCATGTGCACCTTATCATCATAAAATTCGGTAAGGTCATCGTACTCATCCTCATCATAAATATCATCGTTAAGCTCTTTTTCATTTATATTAACATCATAAGCTACGGTGTCGCCATTATGGCTTATACTTAAACTATCGGCAATGTCCTCTTTAACGGTTAAAAACCCACTTGCGGGTAAGGTTGCGGGAATGCCTTTTTTAACAAGTGTTTTGCCATCAAAAGCTTTTATATGCGCGCCGGTTAAAGGGTATCCGGTTTTGCGGTCGAGCACAAATACTCTTTCGTCAGTATTAATAGCTACTATGCCGGTTACGCTGAAGCACATGTTGTTCAGCGAATCGGCAGTATTGATAGGCTTATTGTTAAAAAGAAGCCGGTATCGCCCCACCGGTAAGCCATCAAATTTTAAATGGGTAGCGTGTACATTATGATCCGCCGGGAGCGGAAGGGCGAAAAAACCTTTTACCACTGCTGGTTGTTTTAACAACTCGTCAGTGGTCACTACTCTGCTTTTCCCACTTCGCTCCGCCGCGTTTATTTTTACAATACGGTAGTAAAGCGTGTCTGTATTCTTGTACGTCGCTTTTAAGGGTATGGCTTCGTTGGGGAGATGGGTGTCGCTTAATTCAAGCCGGATGGCTTTAGCATTTATTTGCTCCGCCATAATATCCAATATTTTTTTAAAAACGGGATACTTCGCTATCAGCCCCTTGTTTTGCTCATATAGTTCAAGAGCTCTGGCCGGAAAGCACTGATAGCGATCATTAAACAGCGTGGAATAGTCATTGTAGCCATACCTTTTAAAATCCTTGTACTTGCTTCCCTCACGGTTCCAATTCAAGCAAAGCTGGTACACGGCGTGTGCCTTTACAGCCGGATAAGCGCTGGTGATGCTACTCTGCAGATACTTTGTATAAACCGCAGTGGCTGCGGCATCATACTCCATGCGGAGATAGATAGATTTGCGTGTCAGCGATTCTATAAATAATCTTATCTCCTCATTGTTTTTGTGAAATGCCATCCAATCGTGGTACACATTTAACGGGGTCATCTTACCCTCTTTTTTTGCTGCCGAAGTAAGGCTATCCATCCTTAAATTAAAGGCTTTGGTCGGCATTGCCAACATATCAATAAAAAAAGCCGGTTTGCGTAAGTCTATGCCGGAATTTCTAACAGCCAGGCCCACCTTTTCCGAAAAAATAATATCTTCAAAACCCGTTTCAAAAAGAAAAACAGAAGGGGTGGCAGATAGCCATAGCAACTGCGCGGCCTCTGCCTTGTTAAATGCAGATAGTGTAAAGGCAGTATCTAAATACCTGGCACAAAGTTCGGTTCGCTGCAGCGATGTAAGGCTCGCATAATCTTTTATTATATTTTTTTGGCGATAGGCAGCGAAGTTAAATTTACGCGGCAATTGTTCAAAGCCGTTTATGCGCCGCACCTGCATTACGTACAATATCGCTTTCAGCCTGGCCGTTGTTGTGGTGGATGTCAACAGGGTATCAATAACCGCGCTGTTACGAAAATATAACGAATCTTCAGTAAGCGCATCGCGCGCTTTTATCAAAGCATTAAGGCTGCGGGCCTGTAAAATATCGTTGCCGGTGTTAGCTGCCTGCCTGTAAATGCCCTGCAACTCTGATCGGGTTTGAACTAAGGCCTTTTTTTCGGTTACTGATCTTTCTAACCGGATAATATCATCAACAACGGAAGTGCCGGGTGTTGCCTGCCCCAATGCGAAAGCCCATTGCAAAACAAAAACCGCCAGGACTGTATACTTAGATAGGTTAACGCGATAGGTTCTCATGCGATAGGTTTTAACTGATCGTTTGCAATTGATTTTTAATAACGATGCCGCAATGTTTACAATTCCATAAAGTAAATGATTTTTTTTAACTACCGGCTTTGTGAAGGGGCGTAAAACAACAGGTTTAAAAACAAACGGCCCCACATGTGCAGGGCCGTTTGTCAACAGATATTTTAAAACTTATGCCTGTGCCGGTTGAAGGTGAGTTGATATGGCTATGCGGTTCCAGGCGTTGATTGTAACTACCGCCATTATTAGCTGCGCTATGTAATTAGGCTCAAATAGTGCCGCTGCTTTAGCGTAGCTTTCTTCGGTAAGGCCATGCTGACTTATCAGCGTAACCTCTTCGGTTATGGCCAATACGCAGCGCTCTTCTTCGGTATAAAGGTTGGCTACTTCGCGCCAGGCGTTCAATAGATAAATGCGCTGTTCTGTTTCGCCATTTTTACGCGCGTCGCGGGTATGCATGTCAATACAATAGGCACAGCCGTTTATTTGTGAGGCCCTTATTTTTATAAGATCCTTATGCAGCGGGGGTATTGCTGTCGTGCTCAAATATTTCTCAAGGCCGAACATTGCTTTATAAGCTTCGGGTTGTTGTTTTTGGATGTCAATTCTATTGCTCATTGTTGTATGTTTTTATTGAGACAAACATACAGCGGCCCTTGCCGGTAAAAATTAAACTGGTTTAAGAAACACCGGGTCAATGTTTTTTCTTGCGGATCTCGCTCAGGTATTCGGGTGTGAGCCCGAGGTAGGATGCCAACATGTATTGTGGTATGCGCTGAACAAAATCCGGAAAGAGCCCGCTGAACTGGTGGTAAACCTCTTCTTTCGAATGGTCGTGTATATACTTAATACGCATTTGCATAGCGGCGTAAGCGCGCTGCATCATCAGTCTGAAATAACGTTCCATTTTGGGCACCTGCTGCAGCAGCTCCTCTTGCTTGTGCTGGTCAAGGGCTACTACCTGCACATCCTCAATCGCCTGTATAAAAAACGGCGACGGCTTTTGCATTACCAGGCTCATGTAGTCGGCCAGCCACCAGTTCTCTAATGCGAACTGCGTTATCTGTTCGGTGCCTTTATCGGTAATATAATACATCCGCAGGCAGCCTGTCTCAACAAAGTAGTTATTGCGGCATATCTGCCCTTCTGTTAGCAGCCATGCTTTCTTCTTTATGTTTAACACACGCACATGCCCAATGATAATCTGCTCGTCATCGGCGGTAAGCGGAACGTAATTCTTAATATGAGATATAAAAGCGGATGGCATGGCTATTCAGTATCTGCCGTTTGTTCTTCTTCACCTTCTTCTGTCTCGGTCTCTTCTTTTCCGGGCAGAAACAAAAGCACCAAAGCCGCTACCTGAATAAGTTCAATAGCTATCAACAATGCTTTAACACCTTGGTTGGCCGGCCAAGACTCAGAAAGCAGAGCTACAAAAGCCCGAATGTTGTAAAGTTCCCATAACAGTAACAGCCATTTTAGCCATTTAATACCTGCCCTTATCAAATAGGCTACAATCAGCATAAACGCTATCATCAGCATTTCGGGCACCACGTTGGTTACATCGGCTAAGAAATAAGCCAAAACCATTAACAGCGCCGACGCCCGGTAAAGGTTAGATGCAATAAGCAGATTGCGGTGGAGCGGTTTCATTCAGTGTTGTGAAAATCTAAATTAGGAAAAACATTGTTTATAGCATTACTTTTTAAATGCTGATTTTTGCAGCCATGGAAAGTTTTGAGATCAAGATCACCCGGCAACAGGTTGATTTGCTGAGTCTGCCCAACAGCGATGTGGCCGCAGCCCTGAACCACCTTTTTGCACCCACCTCAGCTAACTACAACCACTTGGCGCTTGAGTTGCAGCGCGAGTTCAGGCAAGGCGGCTCGCCTGATGTTACACGAATGATTTTCGACAGGGTTAACTATAATGCGGCTACCTGCAAGGGCCGCTTCAGGATAGTGTTGGATGTTCGTTTTACATTTGGTTGCGAAGACAGCGTGACTGAGAAAAAGGACCAAACCTCGGAGTGGACCTTTACAGTTAACCTTCCTAATAAAACCATTGCGTTTTACAGCTCTCCATTTGCTGAGAGCCGCTCAACTGCTGACGAATTTTGAGGTGATCCAAAAAAAATACGTCTCACGAAAAAAGCCCTTATCCCATTTTTACAATTAGTTGATTATTAGCTATTTATACTTTTACGGGTACAAAAAGTGAAACTACTTTTAAGTCAGCGAATTTAGCTGTAAATGTGTTGTAATTCTCTGATTATCAACCTGCTGCTAAATAGTAAAATTAACACCCGTTTGGATCAGTTTGGATCACCCCCTGCTACATCGTATTATGCTCAATAACATATACAAACACGGAAAATGCTGCAATAAATGCCAATATCGCAGATACGATAAACGTATACATTAAAGCTTTGCGTTTTCGCAATAATACGGCTATTACAACTATTGCAATAGCAAATAAAAGGAACGGAATGATTGTGATTGGCATCTTAATAAATTTATAACTCATGCCCCACCGCTTCTATTTCGGATATTTCCAACACGCTGTTTTAGATTTAACATTGATAATTCTTCGGCTTATATCCAAAGCGGCGCAACATTACCCGTCACCGTTTTAATGGTTTTAACATATTTAAGTTCCATTTTTTTGCGGTAACTGGCAAATGTATTTCCGCCGGCCTTGAATAGCCGACGATGGGCAAACCATACCAAACTTGATGTAGCGATAAAAAAATACTTATAAGCTGCTACCCGCCACCACCTGGAAAATTCACGCTTATTATTAAAAATTATGGCCAGCCTCTCCGTCTGAAAAGTAATATGGTAAGCTTCGTCTATCAATATATCTGTACATATCTGCTTAAGCAATTTGCATTCAGTAGCATCCTTAAGCGCCTGGTAAAATATCTGCGCGGTGCTTTCCACAACAATTACAGCCAGTGTCCATAACTCCATGCTGGTATTATAATAGCGCACCTTTCTAAATAGTGAATCGCCCCAGTCCCGCTTTATCCGCGGCACATTTATAGCATCCAGGTAAAGCCCTAAATTATTGCCGTGCTTTTGTTCTTCTTTTATAAAAAGCTTAACCGCGTCTATATACGCCAGATCTCCAATTTTATGAGCGTACCTGGTTGCAGCGGCGATGAGGTGTTTCCCTTCAGAAGTTTCGCCCAATTGCCATGCCTGTAACGACGAAGTAATTGTATCGATCTCTGTAGTTGTTAACGCTGGTTTAATTTGCCAGTTAACGCGAAGTTCTAATGCGTTAGCCTTAAAATGGTTTATCCAATATTGGCTTGTGAAATAAGTGTTCATTTTGTATGTGATAAGGTTTAGTGTTTGTTAAGTTCTATTTTTAATAAAGTATATATCAACTTGATATATAACAATTTCGTGCGTAGCGACTCCTTGAGCCGGGTAAGCGTTCCCTTTTTTTGTTCTTCTAACATGTTGTTGAGTTTTCTTGATGATCTATATAAAGGTTAGGTAGGTTGTAAAAGTGGATGCCTGCAGCAAGGCAAACTATGTACGGTGCTGCAAATACTAAAAAGGACCCGTCTTTGAAGGCAGAAGACTCGAAACCTGTTAAAACGAAACCAGTTGTTGCTAAAGCGAGAATTATCGATAAAAGCAGAATTGCCACTTTCTGACCTTTGGCTGTAGTATTTTGTTTAAGTATCAGATATACGCCCAAACAGAATATTATCCAAGTTGCAAACGAAAATATAAGAGCACACACCGTTATTAAAAAAAAAAGCTCGATGAGGTTACTGAATGATGAAGAATTGAAAACTATACTTACAACCAAAGAGGAAATTACAACGGCTGTTAACCAGATTTTCAGAGTGTATTTTACAGTTTCAATCATTTTAAAAGTACTTTTAATTTCAAAGTAAATGGATAAAAAAATTTATTTTATGTTTTGCTGAAAAGAAATCAGCTTCTCTAACGCATCTAAATGGTTTTTAAACGCCTGCTTACCTGCCGCCGTTGCTTCGTAATTGGTATTAGGTTTACGCCCCAAAAACGATTTATTTACCAAAATATATTCCTCCTTTTCTAACGCTTTAAGGTGCGATGCCAGGTTGCCGTCGGTAACATCCAACAGTTCCTTAAGCGAATTAAAATCATAGCGTTGGTTAGCCACCAGCACACTCATTATCTGCAGGCGCACCCGGTTCTCAAAAGCCTTATCTAATTTATCAAATGGTACTTTCACCTATCGTATTTAAAATACATTACGCTGCCATACACAATATGCAGCACACCAAAACCAAGCGCCCAAAATACTAAACCATAGCCCGGGAAACAAGCCGCCAACAGGCCTAAAATTACTTCGCAAAGTCCCAAAAACTTAACATCGGTAAAGGTAAAATTACTCGCGCCAATTAAAGCCAGTCCGTAAAAAATAAGCGATGCCGGTGCTATTATGCCAAAGTAGCCGCGGTAAAGTAATATCAGCATCAGGCCGCCCCCTGCCAATAACGGAACATTCATATTGAACAGCAATTCGCGGCTTACCCGCCCTAAAAGGGGTTGGCCGTTACGTTTTGCCTTTTTATAACTTAAATAAACACCTGTACCTACCGAAAGTACTAAAACCACAGCGGCTATTAACAGTAGTTGAACAACTATCGAATTGTTAAATAACGAAAAGCCAGACTCGGTAGGAATAATGTAAATACGCCAGTCGCCCTTATATAACAAGTTGTAAGCTAATGCCGCGCCAACAAGCGCATATACTCCCGCCAGCACGCCGGATAGCCCGCTAAGCGAAATAAATTTTGACGACCGCTCCATCAGGTTGCGGATAGAGGCCAGATCGTTCTGAATTTCGTTGTTCTCCATTGAAAAGCACTTTGTGTTTCAAAGTAACGATTTGTATTTCTTATTGTCAAGAGTTAAGGCAAATATTTTTGCTCTTTGTTTTGTTAGCCCCTGCCCAAACGTTTTTTTACCTGCAAACAACAATTTTTTATTTAAACTTGTGCGGCAAAGGTATAGCACCAAAATGAACGAAGATTTTTACCGGCAAATTTTAGACAAGCAACAGCAAGCCGCGGCTTTACCCTCTAACAAAGAGATAACGGCGTGGGGCCTGCAGGTGATACGTTTGCTTTACCCGGAGCAATCAAAAAAAGTGTTTTTTACATTGCCGCAATTGCAGGAAGAATTTGACAGGCTGCAAAACGAGCTTTGCCATATAATGGATGCCACGCGCGAATGCAGCGAATGCGACAATAATAAAGTGGCCCGGGCTTTTTTCGACGGATTGCCTGCCCTTTATAATATTTTAAATACAGATATACAGGCAATATTTAACGGCGACCCGGCCGCCCGCAGCGAGTTTGAGGTTGTGCGCACCTATCCGGGTTTCTATGCCATCTCTTTTTATCGCCTGGCACATTGCCTGGTTAAACTGAATGTGCCTTTACTGCCGCGGATACTAACCGAACATGCCCACTCAAAAACAGGTATTGATATACACCCGGGGGCCGAGATCGACGAATATTTTCATATTGACCACGGCACCGGGATAGTAATTGGCGAAACCAGCCAGATAGGCAAGCACGTAAAGCTTTACCAGGGCGTAACGCTGGGTGCGCTTAGCGTTGCCAAAAACATGGCCGATACCAAACGCCACCCAACGGTTGAAGATAATGTGGTGATCTACTCGGGCGCTACTATATTGGGCGGCAACACCGTAATCGGTCACGATAGCGTTATTGGTGGTAACGTTTGGATAACCGCCAGCGTTGAACCGCACTCTACTGTTTATCATACCCCTATGATAAAAGTTTCTAAAAACACCGAAAAAACAGAATAATATGGCAGGAATGCTTGATCTGATAGGCAACACGCCCCTGGTGGAGATCACCCGGCTTAACCCTAACCCCAAAGTAAAACTTTTTGGAAAGCTGGAAGGTAACAACCCAGGTGGCAGCGTTAAGGACCGTGCGGCTTACAGCATGATAAAAAACGCGTTACAACGCGGCGATATAGAAAAAGGAACAAAACTAATTGAAGCTACCAGCGGAAATACCGGCATTGCTTTAGCTATGATTGCCGGCCTTTTTGGTATCGAGATAGAACTCGTACTACCATCTAACTCAACCCGAGAGCGTACGCTTACCATGGAAGCTTTTGGCGCAAAGGTTACTTTATTGGAAGGAATTGAAGCCTGCCGCGATTATGCCGAAGAAAAAGGCACCACCGGCGACTATTTTTTACTGAACCAGTTTGCCAATGCTGATAATTACATGGCGCATTACCATACCACCGGACCGGAAATATGGCGCGACACCAACCAAAGCATTACCCACTTTGTAAGCGCAATGGGCACAACCGGCACCATAATGGGCTGCTCCAAGTTTTTAAAAGAAGTTAATCCCGAGATACAGATCGTGGGTTGCCAGCCAACTGAAGGCTCATCTATACCCGGCATACGCCGCTGGCCCGAAGCCTACCTGCCTAAAATATTTGATCCGAGCCGTGTTGACAGGGTAATGGATATAGCAGAAGACGATGCTGTAAAAATGACCCGTAAAATGGCCCGTGAAGAAGGCATTTTTGCCGGCATGAGCAGTGGTGGCGCTTTATCAGCGGCTATTAAGCTTGCCGAAGAATTAGAAGAAGGTGTTATCGTTTTCATCTGCTGCGATCGCGGCGATAGGTATTTGAGCAGCGAGTTGTTTGGGTAGACCTGTTTTTCTCTTGCCATTGCGAGGTACGAAGCAATCGCAGGGAGAAAAGCGGACTATGCATGGTTCGCGATTGCTTCGTACCTCGCACTGACAAAGAAAGTTGTGAGCAAGTCTTAACTCTTATTCCCGCTCGGTTTCCTGTTCCCCTTAAAAGGTTTTCTACGACTATTGTTGCCTCTATTTGGTTTGGCTTCATGCGAGGTCTTAACCTCGGCAATGCTTAAAAGGTGCTCGGGTATGGGGTGCTCGGGTATTTTGCGCTCCATCAGCTCCTCAATGCTTTTCAGCCTGCGTTCATCACGGTGGTTTACAAAGGTTATTGCGGTACCGGTAGTTTCGGCGCGAGCGGTACGGCCTATACGGTGTATATAATCCTCGGCATCGCCGGGAACATCAAAATTCACTACCAGGTCTATCCCCTCCACATCAATACCCCGCGAAAGCGCGTCGGTACCTATTATAACGGGGAGTTGCCTGTTCTTAAATTGCAATAATATCTCCTCGCGTTCGCGCTGCTCCAGGTCAGAGTGAAAAGCCTCAACCTTTATTCCTGCCGCTTTAAGTTCTTTAGCCAGTGCGCGTACTATTTCCTTCCGCGAAGCGAAAACTATGGTACTCACATAATTGCCTTCTTTTAGAATGTGCCTTAACAGCGGCACTTTTTGCGCATCATGCGGACGGTAGATCTGCTGGTCTATCCCAACAGCAGGCTGGGAGATGGCGATGTTGATCTGCTCCGGATCATTCAATATCTTTTTAGCCAGCGTGCGGATGCGCCCGGGCATAGTAGCAGAAAAAAGCAAGGTCTGTCTCTCTTTAGGCAGATAGCTTATAATGCGCATAATATCATCGCTAAAGCCCATATCCAGCATACGGTCGGCCTCGTCCAATATTAAATACCTGATTTGATTAAGCTTTAATACGCCCGATGTAAGGTGTGCTATTAACCGGCCGGGTGTAGCTATAATGATATTAACATTGTTTTGGATGCCCCGGCGCTGCTGTTCGTAAACGCTGCCATCGCCGCCGCCAAATACGGCTATTGAGGTTACGCCGGTAAAATAGGCCAGGCCTTCGGCTTGCTGATCTATCTGCTGGGCAAGCTCGCGTGTTGGTGTAAGCACCAGGGCGCTGGTTTGGTCCATGTCAGTACGGCTCAACAATTCCATTACCGGCAGCAAAAACGATGCTGTTTTGCCTGTGCCTGTCTGCGCGCAGGCAATCAGATCCTTGCCTTCTAATATTGCTGGAATGGCCATCGCCTGGATGGGGGTGGCCTGGGTAAACCCCATGCTGCTGATGCCTTCTGCTAACTGTTCGTTAAAATTAAATTCCTTAAAAGTCACTCTTTATCTGTAAAAGTGCCAAGTTAAATAAAATTAAGCGCAATCAAGTATCGTTAAGAGTGGATGTAACTCTGCAGTTGCTCTATGGTCTGCTCATGCGACAGTATTGTTTCGGTCACCACATCGTTTATTGATACAATACCTATCTGGCTGCCGTTATCAAAAACAGGCAGATACCTTACATTTCCCTCGCTCATCAGGTGCATACATTTTTCAATAGAATCGCCGGGTGCTATCAGCGGCAAATCGGTGCTCATAATGTCGCCCACGGTAGTGTGGTCTGATGAACGGCCCATCAAAACAACCTTACGTGCGTAATCGCGCTCGGTTACAAGGCCCATATAGTTGCCGTTTTCTGTTATGACTACTGATCCGATATTTTTATCAGCCATTAATCTTAATGCATCTAAAACGGAAGTGGCGGCATCAATGCTGATCACATTCTGCCCTTTTCGACGGAGAATATCTGCAACTTTTCTCATAAGCGGGTTATGTTTTATTGGTATACTATATTACAATAAACAATTGAAATAAAAAAGGTTTAACTATTTTATTTTTAATTGCTTACAATAAAGCACCCTCTATAAAGCACCCCTAATCCCTGTCGCGGCTTAGTTTGGTAATGGCTAAAGGATTTTCTGCCAGTTCCAGGCCCTCTTTGCGCCTGCCCGCAATATGTATGGCGCTGAACAGCGCTTCGCGGAAGGAGATTTCAGAAGCCTGATTTTTTCCGGCGATATCGTAAGCCGTACCATGATCAGGCGATGTACGTACAAACTTCAATCCTGCAGTAAAATTAACACCCGACTCAAAAGCGATCTGTTTAAAGGGAATAAGTCCCTGATCGTGATACATCGCCAGCACCGCGTCAAACTGCAAATAGGTTCCGTTGGCAAAAAAGCCATCAGCCGGGTATGGGCCAAAAGCCAGTATATCCGCTGCGCGGGCTTCTTCAATAGCCGGGATAATAATGTCCTGTTCTTCATGCCCTAACAAACCATTATCACCCGCGTGTGGGTTTAGTCCCAATACAGCTATTTTCGGCTTCCGGATCCAAAAGTCTTGCTTCAGACTGGCATTCATCAGCTTTATCTTAGCCAGTATCTTTTCGGTAGAAATGTTAGGAGCAATGTGCGATACCGGGATATGCCCTGTAACTACACCAACCCGCAAGGTATCGCTTACCAAAAACATAAGCGAATCGGCAGCTTCGCCCTTTTGCTGCAAATATTCTGTATGGCCGGGAAAGTTAAAGTCCTCGCTCTGAATGGTATCCTTATTAATAGGAGCGGTAACAAGGGCTTCTATCTCGCCTGATAATAAGTCGGCCGTAGCCTTTTCAAGTGAAGCAAAAGCGTATTTGCCGGTCTCTTTATTAGGGATGCCGGGTTCTATTTTCACCTCTTCTTCCCAGCAGGTGAGTAAATTAGCCCGCTTTTGCAGCGCCTGCGAAGCATGTGTAATTATATTGAAATTAAGCTCGGTAGCATCAATTGCCTTCTTGTAAAATGATGCCACCTTTATGTGTCCGTAAACAATAGGCGTACAATAATTAAGAATTTTACTGTCTGCAAGTGTTTTGATGATGATCTCCAGGCCAATGCCATTTACATCACCTATACTTATCCCCACCTTAGGTTTTTCGCTCATGTTATTATTTATTCCTTGTAAAAGAACAAATATGACGTAATTTGTTCAAATATTTACACAGCACCATGTCATTAGTACGGGCGAAGAAACATTTAGGTCAGCATTTTCTTACAGATAAAAACATTGCCGCAAAAATTGTAGACAGCCTGCGCCCGGAAGGAAAGTATGCCCAGGTTCTTGAAGTTGGCCCCGGGATGGGCATCCTGTCTGACATATTGCTACAGAGCGAAGGCTATGAAGTGCACCTGATAGATATTGATACAGAGTCGTGCGAGTTTTTGCAGAAAAAGTACCCTGAGTTGGGCAAAAGGCTAATTAATGCTGATTTTCTGGAGATGGATTTTGCCACTGCATTTACGGGGCCGTTCGCTATTATTGGCAACTTTCCGTATAATATCTCATCGCAAATACTTTTTAAAATACTGGATAACCGGCAGCAGGTGATTGAGGTAGTAGGTATGTTTCAGAAAGAAGTTGCCGAGCGCTGCGCCTCCAGGCCCGGCAGCAAAGAGTATGGCATTTTGAGCGTGTTTTTGCAGGCCTATTATAAAGTAGAGTATCTTTTTACAGTTAAAGCAGGTGTTTTCAATCCGCCGCCAAAGGTTTTATCTGCAGTTATCAGGCTAACCCGTAATAACAATCTTGCACTAGACTGCGACGAAAAACTCTTCTGGCAAATAGTTAAAGCCGGCTTCAATCAGCGCAGAAAAACTTTGCGCAATGCCTTATCGTCACTAATAAACAAAGAAAAAATGGGCGATGACGCTACCCTTGATCTGAGGGCAGAAAGATTAAGTGTTGAAGATTTTGTTGGGCTTACTCAGCGCATAACGGCCGCGCGCTAAAAATTATACAGCAAACATTTCTTTTATCTTATCAACACTAAGCGGTTTTGAGATAAAGTTTTTTACCAGCGGATAGGATTTTGCCTTGTTTATATCGTTACTGAAAACCGAGGAAGAGATAATAAAAATCTTGCTTTTGCCTAAAGGATCAATATTAAGGCGCCTGTACTCATCCAAAAACTCCCAGCCATTCATAATGGGCATGTTAATATCCAACAAAATAAAGTCGGGCAGCTCGTTAGGGTCTTTTTTTTGGATCTGAAGCAGCTCATCAATTGCAAACCGTCCGTTAAGGCAAGCCGATATTTCGGTATTCTCTATGGCCTTTTTTATCAGTTTGATAGAAATGAAGTTATTGATCTCATCGTCGTCAACTAACAAGATGCTTACAGGTTTACTATCGGCGTTCATATTATTACTTATACGTATCGGTTTTAAAAAAGTTATATTCCTGTTAGTTGTATACGAAAAAAGTTTTCTAACGGTTTCCGACTTAAACAAATATAGCTTTAAAACAATACTTAGTAAGTGTCATATCAATATAATCATAAAAAAATAAAACGCAATGTAGTTGCATTTGTCTTATATTTGCAGCGTGAAATCGAACAGGCGTCATTCAAAACTTGATCATATAGGCATGACAGCGTCTACACTTTGCGCGCTGCATTGCGCTATAGTACCACTGATGCTTACCTTTTTACCACTTGCAGGTTTTGGGTTTTTAACTGATCCGTTGTTTGAGTGGGCAATGATATCATTGGCTCTACTGCTGGGTGTATCATCTATTTTTATGGCTTATTTTCGCACGCACCGACGGGCGCTGCCACTGTTGCTGCTTTTGGCCGGATTTGCCATGATCATACTGGGACATACTTATCTGCGCACCTGGGCCGAGGCCATTGTGGTACCCGCTGGCGGTCTTACTATTGCGCTGGCCCACTTTTTGAACTATAAATATGTAGACAAGTGCAGCACCGAGCCGCATTTTTTTCATTTAAAACATAACAGGCGGGCAGGACACGTACACGATTAAAATACACCATTTTTAATCCGGCGTTATTGTTTGTAAATTTGCTTCTCTGTTTATTACTCCTATAATAATGGCACATACACATAATAGCGAAGAACATTTTGAGCATTTGCTAAAAAGGCATAACCTTAAACGTACCGAACCACGCTTAAGAGTACTTTCTATGCTTTCTTCTAAAAACGTAGCCACTTCGCAACCGGATCTGGAGGGTGTAATTGGCGATGTAGATAGAGTAACCCTGTACAGAATTTTAAGCGCCTTTGAAGAAAAAGGCATTATTCATAAGGTTTTCGACCTTAATGGAACGGCAAACTACGCGCTGTGTTCTTCCGACTGCGATGAGCACGATCACCGCGATGAACACCTGCATTTTAATTGTACGGCATGTAATAATGTGTATTGCCTTGACGACCACGATTTTCCCCAAATAACGCTCCCTAAAGGATTTAAACTGGAAAGCTTTAATTTTACCGCTACCGGCTTATGCCCTAAGTGCAGCTAAACCATCAGCGCTTTTTTGGGTCATATTTGTAGCTAAAGCAAAAAACATTAATGCATAAACACCATACGCGTTTAAGAACAGGATTATTAAGTTTTACGTTATTTTCAGTATACCTGTTTTTAAGCTCTTTCACTATAAAAGGCGATACTGCAAAAACCACATCTACCTTTAAGTTTAAAACCGTTGTAATTGATGCGGGTCACGGCGGAAAAGATCCCGGCGCTCATGGGGTTAGCGCAAGTGAGAAAACCTTGGCTTTAGCTATAGCAAAGAAGCTAAGAGATGCCTTAAAAGCTCAGATGCCGGGTTTAAATATTGTGATGACCCGCAGCGATGATACTTTTATTGAGCTGAATCGTCGCTCAGATATCGCCAATAAAGCCAATGGCAACTTATTTATCTCCATTCACTGCAACTCATCGCCCGAAAAGCCGGGCCGCCGCAAAGGCGTAATGATGCTGGTTTACGGCTTCCATCGCGTTAGCGAACAAATGGAAGCCATTCGCGAGAATGCTTCTATCTATCAGGAAAAGGATTACCAGGAAAAATATAAAAAATACGATACCAGTGACCCTATTAACCGCATCGTATTAAACGCATATCTGCAAAAATACCGCAAGTACAGTATCTTATTTGGCGATTTATTGAATAAAGAGTTTAAAGGCGATGGGCGGCAGAGCATTGGTGTGAAGGAACAAGGCGTGCTGGTGCTTGCTCATAGTGCAATGCCCGCTATACTGGTTGAAACCGGCTTCATTAATAACCCACAGGAAGAAAAATATCTTTCATCAGACGATGGCCAGAACGAGATCGTACAGGGGATAGTGCGTGCCGTTAAAAACTATAAAACCAGCACTGCCGCGCAATAATATTTTTATATCTTTACTCCTACGGAAATGGTGTCTTCCGATTTGAACCGCCCTAAAAAGCTGATGGCGCCTGCAAAAATTAATTAACAATGTCGTTTTGCGAAGCAGGCGATCAATATTTTTTGTAGGCGATGAACACTCATTTAAATAAATTATTCCGTTCCATTTCTCTTAACACACTAAAGCATATTGTCCGCTGGACGGCTATTACCGCGCCCGTCGCTATCGCCATTGGCAGCATGGTTGCCCTTTTTTTATGGCTGCTTAATTGGGCCATACATTTCAGGTTTAGCCATCCCTGGTTGCTGTACGCCTTGCCCCTGGCTGGCGCAGCTATATGGTTAGTCTACAAAAAGTGGGGTGGCGCATCTGATAAAGGCAATAACCTGATAATGGAGGAGATACACACGCCTGGCGGGGGCGTGCCTAAACGGCTGGCACCTTTAGTACTGACGGCTACCGTCGTAACACATCTTTTTGGTGGATCGGCCGGGCGCGAAGGAACCGCCGTGCAGATGGGTGGTAGCATAGCGCAGTTTTTCAGCAAACAGTTTAAGCTAAACGCTGCTGATACCCGCATTATGCTTACTGCAGGTGTTGCAGCCGGATTTGGCGCGGTTTTCGGAACACCTTTGGCAGGAGCCATATTTGCGTTGGAAGTACTTGCTATTGGCCGCATTCAATACGATGCTTTGTTGGCCTGCCTTGTAGCTGCCGTTATTGGCGACCTGACGGTAAGCGCCTGGGGGATCCATCATACTACTTATCATATTGATATTATACCTGCAACCCATAACGCGCTTTCGGCTTATTTCCATTTGGATATGTTGCTGTTATTAAAAGTTATTGTAGCCGCAATAGTATTTGGCATTACCAGCCGGCTGTTCGCAAAGGCTGTTCATACCGTAAAAAACACCTTAAATAAATTTATTCCGGCGGAGTGGCTTGTGCCTGTAGTTGGTGGGGTGATAATTATCGCGCTAACATTCATAATTGGCAAACCCGATTATTTAAGCCTCGGAGTTGATGCCGAATACCCCGGCGCAGTAACTATACCCTCGGCATTCGGGTTGGCGGGGGCGCACACCTGGAGCTGGCTGTGGAAATTTATTTATACCGTAGTAACATTGGGCTCGGGCTTCAAAGGCGGCGAAGTCACGCCGCTATTTTATATTGGTGCAACTTTAGGTAACACCTTATCACAACTAATGGATGCGCCGGTAAGCCTGTTTGCTGCTTTAGGATTTATCGCCGTGTTTGCCGGCGCAACTAACACGCCACTTGCCTGCACCATAATGGGTGTTGAGCTTTTTGGCGGTGAGTATGTACTTTTTTTTGCGGTAGCTTGTTTTACGGCTTATTTATTTAGTGGCAAATCGGGTATATATGGCGCACAACGCGTGGCTGTTCCCAAAGTGGAAAGCGGGGGCTCATCAAAATATTAGCCCCGGGTTGTGTAAACTATTTGTGACACTATAGGTGTTTGACAAGTAAACTCCTTTCATTAGCTTTATATAATTGAAATGCAGGCATATTCAGGCCAATTGGATGCGCCTTGTAACTGATAACTCTTTATTAACCAAATAGAAACCAAGATGTCAAATTTTTATCGTTCATTAAGCACGGCCCCAAAACGGCATGCAAAAACAGCAGTAATTGCATTAGCGCTGGGATCTGCCATTGTAGCTGTACAATGGATGGACCCTGAGCCGAAAACCCGGGCAGCAGTCGAAAAAGGCTTAAAAGACTACTACAAGGATTATTTTAAAATTGGCGTAGCCGTTAACGTGCGTAACACGGGCGGTGGCGACGAAACCGAGCTGATAAAAAAAGAGTTTAACAGCATAACGCCCGAGAATGACATGAAAATGATTTCCGTGCACCCATCAGAACACGTGTGGAATTGGGAAAACGCCGACAAAATTGTTGCCTTTGCTGAAAAAAATGGCATAAAAATACGCGGACACAATTTGTTATGGCACTCACAGGTGGGTGCATGGATGTTTAAGGATAGCTTAACCGGTCAAAACGTTAGCAAAGAGGTGCTTTTACAGCGTTTAAAAACACATATTACCACGGTTGTTAACCGCTACAAAGGCAAAATTTATGCCTGGGATGTAGTTAACGAAGCCATTGATGATAGTCCGGATAAGTTTATGCGTAACTCGTTATGGTACCAGATAGCCGGCGATGATTTTATACCCGCTGCATTTACGTATGCACACGCTGCCGACCCAAATGTTGAGCTATACTACAACGACTATAACGAAAGTAACCCGAGCAAAAGAGACAAAATATACAAATTGGTTCAAACCCTGCTGGAGAAAAAAATTCCTATCACCGGTATTGGCTTGCAATGCCACTGGAAGATTGAAAGCCCAAGCACAGACGATATCAGGGCAGCATTTGCCAAATACGCGTCGTTAGGTGTGAAGTTACAGGTTACCGAATTGGATATAACTGCCCGTCAGCAACGCCCTCGCGGGGAAACACCCGATACTGTAGCGGCTTACACTGCCGAAATGTCTGAAAGACAGACCAAACGCTACAAAGAGGTGTTCGAAATATTCCGCGAAAATAAAAAGTATCTTAATAGTGTTACCTTCTGGAATGTGTCTGACCGCGGAAGCTGGTTAGATGGCCGCAACATGTTTGCCGGTGGTGCAGCCGCAACCGCAGCACCCGGTGCGGGAGCACCTCCTGCTGGTGGCCCTCCTGCTGGTGGCCCTCCTGCTGCCGGTAATCGCCCTGCCGGTGCCCCTGGCGCTGGTGGCCCTCCTGCCGGATTTGGCGGTGGCCGTGGTGGTGGCGCGCGTATAAAGGCTTACCCTCTTTTGTTTGGCGTAAACCTGGAGCGTAAACCTGCTTACTTTGCTGTAACAGATTTTAAGAAATAAGAAGAGTTTATTATCATACAAAAAGCCCGCTTTGTTTAAAACGAAGCGGGCTTTTTGTTAAATGAATTGACCGGTTGATTGAAACCGTTTTAGTTACATTTCTACAGCAAGGTGTAGCCTGTATACGGGTATCCAACTATTTTACGTGTATACACTTTTTTGCACAAAGTGGTGTCTTTTAGAGACTTATTCGCATCTTCTTCTATGGTTCTTATGCAAAAAATGCCTAAAAACGGCCAATACAACTTTTGGTTGTATACACCTTGGCGCGAAGAAAGTCTACTCTTTTGCGTCTCCGCACAAGCCCAAATTCTAGCGTGTTTTCTTCCCCTCTATATCCGGCAGCAAGCCGGTAAATATGCCTATTAATGGCAGGAAAGCGCATACCTTAAACACATACTCAATGCTGGTTCTGTCTGCCAGTTTACCCAACAGCGCTGAGCCTAAACCGCCCATACCGAACGCCAGGCCAAAAAACAGGCCCGCTATCATTCCCACCTTTCCCGGGACCAATTCAGTAGCGTAAACCAAAATGGCAGAGAATGCCGAAGCTAAAATTAAACCGATAAAGCCGGAGAGTATAACCGTCCAAAATAAGGAGGCGTAGGGCAATATCAGCGTAAAAGGCGCCACGCCTAATATGGAGATCCAGATAATGTATTTCCGGCCAAACCTGTCGCCCAACGGTCCGCCAAACAAGGTGCCTGCGGCTACCGCACCTAAAAAGACAAACAGATAGATCTGCGATTGCTGCACCGTTACATGAAATTTATGGATAAGAAAAAACGTGTAGTAGCTGGTCATGCTGGCCATGTAAAAGTATTTGGAGAATACCAGTATCAACAAAATAAATAAGGAGAATATTACCCTTTTTTTAGACAATCCCGGCCGCGAATCATCTACGCTGCCGTACTTTTTAGCAACTTTCCGGGCCATGTGTACCTGGTACCACCTGGCAATGCGCGAGAGTAAAAAAATACCACCCATCGCCAGTAAACAAAACCATATAACATTAAACTGTCCATGCGGTACAATAATTATAGCCGCCAACAGCGGCCCGATAGCACTGCCTGCATTGCCCCCTAATTGGAAAATAGACTGTGCAAGACCTTTCTTTCCTCCTGATGCCAAATGCGCCACCCTTGAGGCCTCAGGGTGGAATATAGATGAGCCGATGCCTATTAGCGCCACCGACATTAAAAGGTGAATAAAGCTATCAGCAATTGATATAAAAAGCAGCCCGGTTAACGTAAAGCACATGCCAATAGCTAACGAATATGGCCGCGGCTTTCTATCCGTATAAGCACCTACAATTGGCTGCAGCAGCGACGCGGTTAACTGATTAGTTAGCGTAATTAAACCTATCTGCGCAAAGGTGAGGTTGTACTTTGCCTTAATGAGCGGATAAATAGACGGTATTAAAGATTGCAACACATCATTAATAAAATGCGCGGCGCTTATGGTAAATAAAATGGAGAATACGGTTTGCTGAATTGCTTGTTTGGCGTCAGTTTGTGGCGTATCAATGCTGGTTGTCGCTTTCATTAGTAAAATCAGGGTTGTCTGATCATTTCATCTGATGGACCGCTAAGTTATAATTTGTGAATTGAAAACTGAAAAGGTTGAACACCTGAGACAGCGGACGGGTGATTTTTACCTGTTGCTGATAAAAATGGCGGCTTAATTATCCACTTTTATGGTATCAAATTCAGTACGATGGGAAAGTTTTATACCGCCATAGCAGATCAACACAGGGCTTTTATAGAAAAACAGAAAATGTATTTCGTCAGCTCGGCACCGTTGGCGGCTGATGGCCATATCAATTTGTCGCCTAAAGGACTGGATAGCTTCCGTGTGTTATCGGATAACCAGGTAGCTTATATGGATATTGTGGGCAGCGGTAACGAAACATCGGCCCATTTGTTAGAAAATGGCCGCGTTACCTTTATGTTTTGCGCTTTTGATGGCCCGCCGCTGATATTGCGCCTTTACGGTAAGGGTTACACCGTTTTACCCGGCGACGCCGAATGGCAGGAATTGGCACAGCATTTTACCTTGCTACCCTTTACCCGGCAAATTATTGTGGCCGATATTACTATGGTGCAAACCTCCTGCGGATTTAGCGTACCGTATTACGAACATACCGGCGAACGGGACCATGCCTATAAATGGGCGGAAAAGAAAGGGGCTGATGGTTTGGAAAAATACAAAGCGGAGAAGAATAGGGTTAGTTTGGATGGGTTGCCTACGGCGATGGGTTAAACGCAGGGTGTTCGTTCGCAATTGGGATGAGACGGTCGGACGGATTTGCATTGCCCGTGACGTCATTGCGAGGAACGAAGCAATCCCCGAGGGATAAGCATAGGAGTATTATTTTCTTTAGGGGAAATGCTTTAGATTACACACATGTAAAGCATCAGACCCTCGCCACCACGTCATTGCGAGGAACGAAGCAATCCCCGAGGGATAGACATAGGATAATTATCTCTTTAGATTAATGCTATACATTGTAATACAAGTAACAAAACATCTTAATCAATCAAATCGTCATACAGCTCTTTCCATTCTGGATTTAACGAGCTAACCAATTTCTGTTTATGTGTCCTACTGCTTCCCTTCAAAGCTTTCTCTTCGGCAATGGCTTCTTCAATGTGCGGGTAAAAGCAATAATAAACTAATTTGTTGCAGTTGTACTTCGCCGTAAAGCTATTAGGATACGTCTTGTTTTTATGATCCCACACCCGGCTTGGTAAATTGGATGAAACGCCAACGTATAAAACCGTATGCATTTTGTTGGTCATTATATATACACATCCGCCTTTTTGGGAAATCATGCTGCAATTTAGCTAAAAGCATTTGCCTCCATTCAATCACATTGCTTTTATTAGCGCGTGTAGAGATTGCTTCGTTCCTCGCAATGACGCGCGGAGATTTTATGGGTATCGTCTGCTATGAGGATGGACAGCTGTAGACGGTCGCACGGGTGTTGCTGCCCTTCACCTACTTCAACTAACCAACACGCGTCATTGCGAGGAACGAAGCAATCCCCGAGGGATAGGCGTAGGAGTATTACTTCTTTAGGGCGATTCCACTCATTGCATTTTTGCTAAGTTGCCTCCATTCAATCACATTGCTTTTATTAGCGCGTGTAGAGACTGCTTCGTTCCTCGCAATGACGCGTGGAGATTTTATGGGTATCGTCTGCTATGAGGATGGACAGTTGTAGACGGTCGCACGGGTGTTGCAGCCCTTCACCTACTTCAACTAACCAACACGCGTCATTGCGAGGAACGAAGCAATCTCTGCGCGATAGGCATAGGGAGTTGCTTGTCACGAGTACTCAGCCCGCTTGGCTTGCAGCGCATACTCGCGCCATAGGGCGGTATGTAAGGTGTCCGTTCGTCCATAAGTGTTCGGCGTAGATAGCGGACGGACAGGGTGAAAAATGGTGCTACACCCCCACCGGCTCCAAAATCCCCGTCAGCAACTCAATCGCCTCATCAATATCGCGCACGCCTTCGATGCTCAGGCGCAGGGTATTCTTCACTTCTTTTAAATTGGTTCGGCGTGGGTTGCCCTGCACAAAATTAAGTATGTTGCGGAATACCGGCGTTTCAAAGTACGCAGATTGCTGATTGGTGATGAAATAGCCGCGCAATACGCCTTTTTTTAAGGAGATCTTTTCAAAGCCAAGTGATTTACCCAGCCATTGCAGGCGCATGGTATTCAATAGGTCGTTCACCTGCGGTGGTATCGGACCAAACCTGTCGTGCAGTTGCTGTTGAAAAGCCAGCAGCTCTGTCTCGTTCTCCAGCTTGGATAATTCCGAGTATAGATTATAGCGCTCGGAAAGACTGGTTACATACTCATTTGGTATCAGTATCTCCAGATCGGTATCTATCTGCGTAAAGCTGATAAATGGTTTCGGCTTATCATCCGGGAACAATCCTTTAAACTCGTCCTCTTTCAATTCCTGTATGGCTTCGTCCAGTATCTTATGATACATTTCAAAGCCAATCTCGGCAATAAAGCCGCTTTGTTCAGCACCCAACAGGTTTCCGCTCCCGCGGATGTCAAGATCGCGCATGGCTACGTTAAAGCCGCTACCCAGGTCGCTAAACTCTTCTATCGCGCTCAGGCGTTTACGCGCTTCGTTTGTTAGCGTAGAAAGTGGTGGACTTAACAAATAACAAAATGCCTTTTTATTGCTGCGACCCACACGGCCACGCATCTGGTGCAGGTCGCTCAGTCCAAACATGTGCGCATGGTTAATGATAATGGTATTGGCGTTTGGGATATCCAAACCGGCCTCAATAATGGTGGTAGCTACCAGCACATCATATTCATGGTTTACAAATTTTAGCATCACATCCTCCAACGCGTCGCCTTCTAATTGCCCGTGGGCTATACCAATGTGTGCTTTGGGCACCAGCTTATGGATCATGCCGCCCAATTGCGGCAGATCGTTCACCCGGTTATGGATAAAGAAAATTTGTCCGCCACGGTCTATCTCATGTTCAACGGCTTCCTTGATAAGCTTATCATTAAAAACGTGCAGCTCGGTAACAACCGGCTGGCGGTTAGGTGGTGGTGTGGAAATGATCGACAAGTCGCGCGCGCCCATTAACGAGAAATGCAGCGTGCGGGGTATAGGCGTCGCGGTAAGCGTTAGCGTATCTACATTGGCACGCATTTGTTTTAGCTTTTCTTTGGTGCTTACGCCAAACTTCTGCTCTTCATCTATTATCATCAGGCCCAGGTCCTTAAACTTAACGTCCTTGCTCACCAGCCGATGGGTACCGATGATGATGTCAACCTTACCTTCCTTCAGTTTTTCAAGCGTAAGTTTTATTTGCGCGCTCGATTTAAAGCGGTTAACGTAATCAATATTCGCAGGGAAGCCTTTCAGCCTGTCAGAAAATGTTTTGTAATGCTGCGCCGCTAAAATGGTGGTAGGCACCAAAATGGCTACCTGTTTGCTATCTGCCACGGCCTTAAATGCCGCACGGATGGCAACCTCGGTTTTACCAAAGCCAACGTCGCCGCAAATAAGGCGGTCCATTGGGTGCGGCGATTCCATATCGCGCTTAAAATCGGCTGTGGCTTTTTCCTGGTCGGGTGTGTCCTCGTAAATGAAGGATGCCTCCAGCTCTGTTTGCAGATAACTATCCGGCGAGAAAGCATTCCCCTGCTGCGACTTGCGTACGGCGTAAAGCTTTATCAGGTCGCGGGCTATGTCTTTAACTTTTTTTTTTGTTGTTTTCTTTAGCTTCTCCCAGGCATCGGTACCTAATTTATTCATTTTAGGTACGGTACCTTCTTTGCCACTGTATTTTGAGATGCGGTTAAGCGAATTGATGTTAACGTAAAGCAGGTCATTATCGGCATAGATCAGCCGGATCATTTCCTGCTGCTTGCCTGCCACCTCCACTTTTTCCAACCCTGCATATTTGCCTATGCCGTGGTCAATGTGGGTAACATAATCGCCGGGCTTTAGTTCTCGCAGCTCTTTTAAGGTGATGGCCTGCGAACGCTGGTAGCCCTTTTTAAGTTTGTATTTGTAGTAACGATCAAATATCTGGTGATCAGTATAACAGGCTATTTTCTGCTCACGGTCTATAAAACCTTCGCGGATGGAAATACTTACCGGCGTAAAGTGCGCGGATTTATCCAGATCATCCAAAATAGCATAAAGGCGTTCTATCTGGCGGGATGAATCGGTAAGAATAAAATTCTCAACATGCTCAGCCTCGTTGTTTTTAAGGTTATGTATCAGCAGGCTAAAGTCTTTGTTGAAAGACGGCTGCGGGCGCATATCGAAGTTAAAGCTTTGGGTGGGCTGATAAAAAAACTGCTTGCCAAACTCAACCACGGTAAAATCATGCAACTGGTCGGCAATTAGCTTATCATCTGTAAAGCTAAATTTGGGGTCTATCCAATCAGGATTCTTGTTTTTCTCATCTGCGGATAGCGCATTCCACAATTGCACTGCTTTCTTATATCCCGTTTGTATAATATCAAAAGTAAACTGCACATCCTTTATCCAGATCTGGCTATCAGCATCTATATATTCAAGCAGCGATATGTTACTTTCCGTTAAAAACTTTGATTGCACATTAGGCACAATGGTGATGCTTTTTACCTGCTCAACCGATAGCTGGCTTTCTATTTCAAATGTGCGGATAGATTCTATCAAATCGCCAAAGAACTCAACGCGGTAAGGCAAATCATGCGAGAAGGAGAAGATATCAACTATGCCTCCGCGAATAGAGAATTGCCCCGGCTCATATACAAAATCAACACGGTCAAAATCATATTCAACCAAAAACTCATTAATAAAGTCGATACTGAGCTTGTTGTTTACGGCTATTTCAAGGGTGTTTTTTTCCAGCGACGCACGGTCTATCACCTTTTCGGCCAGAGCCTCGGGGTAGGTAACTATCAACTGGCCAAATTCTGTGGAGTGGTTGAGCTCATTTAAAACCTCTGCCCGCGCCAATACATTACTGCTGTCGGGCTGGGTAAATTCAAACGGTTTACGGTAAGATGAAGGGAAAAGCAGTACTTCTTTGCCGGTGAGGTTTTCCAGATCGGCCTGAAAATAACCGGCTTCCTCACGCTCAGGCAACACAAAAACCATGTGCTTGTGCTGCAAAAAATACAAAGCTACCGCCAAGGTTGCATCGCCTGATCCAACCAAACCACGTAGCTGTATTCTGGGGTTTTTAGCGCTGTTAATGGCCGTAGCCAGCGCCTTTACCCGGTCATCAGCTTTATATCTTTCTAATATATCACGGATGTTCAAACCGTTGCAAATATAGAGAAAATAGTCTTCAGGAGCGAAGACGACCGGTTATTTACAATAGGTGGACAGATTACCAGACGCTCCCGGAAATTCAAGAGTAACGGCTTTTTTCAAATCGGCGCAGGCACCCGCCTTGTCCCCTGCAAAATACCTGGCAATGCCCCTATTGTTGTAAGCATTGGCATAATTCGGGTTTATTTGAAGGGCTTTGCCGTAGTAAATAACAGCACCTTTGTAGTCTTTTAATGATGCTGTGGCATTGGCTAAATTCAAATATGCGACAGCACTTTGAGGGTCTAACTTTATCGATATTTTAATATCAGCAATTGCCGAAGTATATTGTTTAAGTTGGTTTTTTGCATAGCCTCTGTTATTATATGCGTCGGCATATAACGTGTTAATTTCAATTGCTTTACTACAATCTGCAATTGCTCCATTAAAATCGAGCAGTTCGCTTTTTGCCAAAGCCCTGTTATTAAAGGCCGCCGCATTTTTAGCATTAGTGGCTATAGCTGAATTAAAGCTTATTATCGCTCCCTTAAAATTACCCATCGCTGCCTCAGCAATTCCCCGGTTAATATTTATGCTCTCATCATTCGGCTTAATTTTATCTGCTTTCTTATAATCTACCAGCGCGGCTTGGTAATCTTTCAATTTAGCACTCACAACCCCTCTGTTCAAGTACGCTTCAGCAGAAGCCGAATCCAGATTGATCACATTTGTAAAATCTTCATAAGCAGCTTTATTGTCGCCTGCTGTCATTTTCAGCATTCCGCGGTTAAAGTACGCGCCTTTAAACCGCGGCTTTAAAGTGATGGCTTTATCATAATCTTCTGTTGCTCCTGCCAGATCTTTCAATGCTTCCCTGGCATATGCTCTATTGAAAAACGCTTCCGGGTAATCCTCCCGATATTTTATCGCTGTAGTATAATCTGTAATTGCAGCCGAATAGTTTTTTAAATAAGTTTCAGCAAGGCCCCTATTATTATACGCCAGTTCGAAGGTTGAGTCTAAAGCTATTGCGTTATTATAATCATTGATAGCGCCGGGCAGATCCGCCAATTTAAATTTGGTGATGCCTCTTCTGTTATAATAGCTTGCGTCAGTGGGATCTGCCGTTACGGCAGAAGTAAAATCATTAAAAGCTTTTTTGTAATCACCCATTTCAAAATAAGCCTGCCCCCGGCGGTTGTAAGCATCTGCAAAACGCATGTCGCCATCTAATGCCTGCGTATAAAGCTTTATCGCTCCGGCGTAGTCTTTTTCTGCAAATCTTTCATCGCCCCGGTCTACAAGCTGCAAGGTGGTTTGTGCACAAGTGAGAATTGGAAGCGTTAAACAAACAAATAACAGGAGTTTTTTATACATGTTTTGCAGAATGGCGTTTGGCTAATTTAATACTTAATGCAATATCCATAAAAACAATATCGCCATAAAAACACTTTTTATGATAGCTAAAACAACTTATGGTGTTTTAACACGTATTGTTTAAAAACTCACAACAACTTTAACCTGATAAAAAAATGAAAAATGCATTAACATGGGGCCTGGTTATCGGCATACTAAGCGGATTATGGCTATTTATCATGCACTGGATGGGCTATGATATTAAGGATGATAAGGCATCGCCTTATGAATATTTTTCGATATTAATTCCAATAATAGGCTTGTTATTGGCCATTAAAAACTATAAGGATACTGACTTAGGCGGAAAAATGCATTTTTTAGAGGGCCTTATACAAAGTTTTAAGGTTTTACTGTTTGGCGGTATAGTGGCCGCCTTTGCAGGTATTGTTTACATCAACTACGTATCCGAGGCTAACAACTTCAGTGCCTTCTCGGGCCGGCTCTTTGGTGCCCTGCTTGTTGGTTTATTATCGGCTTTAGGCGTATCTTTGGTGCTGGCCAACAAGTCAAACAAGCTTGATTAAAAAGTTATTTTTTAAATATTTTGAACTGATATTCTGGATCGCAGCTTTAATAGCCCTGGCTATCTGCGATCCGACCGAACCCTCTCATTTCTCGTTATGTCCATTTAAGCTTTTGGGCATAACCTGGTGTCCGGGCTGTGGTATTGGCCACGCTATTGCCTTTTTATTTCATGGTGATATTACAGGGTCATTTAATGCGCATTGGTTTGGCATACCGGCATTAGGCATAATTATTGGGCGGATAATTGTATTAAGCCGCAATATCATAAGGCCGCGCAAACTGGCTTTTCAATGACGATAACAAATATACTGCTTAACAGCTTTTGTTATCTTTGCGCCCATGGCCACACCCATTTATTCGCCGTTTGATGCTTTTAATTTCAGCAACCGCAATTGCTTTTTAACAGGCGCTCCACTTAACAGCGAAGAAGAACGCATCCAGATCTTTCCGCAATGGCTGATGAAACGGTACGCGCTGGAAGACCGGCCCTTTAAAATGCTTGATGAAAGCATGGCCACCTACAAAGATTTAAAACTGCCCTGTAGCGCAGCAGTTAACGAAACCTACCTTGAACCGCTGGAAAATGAAATAGCTGATGCTTTTGGTAAAGGTTATGACGCTGTTAAGGAATTGGATACCTTAAAACTATTCCAATGGGCGGGTAAACTACTGTACGGCATCATTTTCACCGAGATACGATCGGGAATTAAATTGCAGCGCTCACAGGGCGAAGATTTTAATATATCCCAGTCTATTATCCATAAATTCAGCAACCTGCATTTAATGCTGCAAAGCATTAACCAAAATATAATATTTGAAGATTTTACGCCCTATAGCCTGTTTTTGTTCAAGGTTGATAATGCCGAAGAAGAATTCGGCTACCGTGATGAGATAAATACCCTCACTTTTGCCTTGCGTATTAACAATTTTGGCTTGATAATATGCTTTCAGGATAATGGCGCCAACAGAAATTATCACCGCGAAATATTAGCAAAGGTTGAAGGAGAAACCCTGCACCCTATTCAGTTTGAAGAAATAAGCGCCCGCGTATTCTACTCAGCCTATTTATTTAATCGCCTGCCAGAATATACCGTGATGCCTGTTAACGATGAGATATATATTGAAGCCATGCCCTTACGTGGTATGACAGGCAAGCCGCTGTTTGATTTTTGGCAAAATAAAATCTACGGCCAGGTGCTGGAAAGCTTCTGGAAAAACTGGGGCTTTTTGTTGTTAGAGATCATTAAAGATCCCGAAAACCCAATGAGCTTTTTACTGGATGATGAAGGCAATTTTAGGCCTACCGATACTGTGCTATTACCACGCTGATCTGTTCAACAAAATGCGGCAATACCTCCGGGTGCAAAATTGCGGTTATAAAAAGCCCGCATAAGGCTCCGTAAAAATGCGCGTCATGGTTAATGTTGTCTCTTGCATGTTTTGATGCAAAATGGCAATAAATTAAGTAAAGCACCCCAAACACAACAGCATAAATTGGTATCGGTATAGGAATTATCATTAATGTGCTAAATGGAGCATACATAATATAGCCAAATATTACCGCGCTTACCGCCCCCGATGCACCCAGGCTATGGTATCCGTAGTCGTTTTTATGCTTGGCTATTGTTGGCAGGTCGCTTAATATCAGACTTACAAGATATAGCACTCCGAACTGCCAATGCCCCATTAACACCTCCAGTTGAAATGCAAAAGCAAAAAAAGAAAACATATTAAAAGCCAGGTGCATCCAATCAGCATGGATCAGTCCGCTGGTTATCACTGTAAATATGTTGTGTTTACGCGCAACGCTGTAAGGATGCAATATCATTTTCCCGTACAATTCGTCGTTTGAAAATGCCATGATAGAACATGCAATAGTGATAGCAAAAATGAATGAGGCAACAGGTGCCATCGTTAGGTACTCCATCATTGTGGGTCAGGTTTTAGGGTATATTAATTTCAGCCTGTATTTTTTTAGGTAGCCCGGCAAACACCTGATCGTATGAATGGTCTATCATATCTATCAACTGTTTATCGCTCAAAGCACCATCCATGTAAACTGTATTCCATAATTTTTTATTCATGTGGTATCCTGGTTTCACTTCGGGGTGTCTTTCGCGCAACTCAATAGCCAGCTCCGGGTCGCATTTTACATTAAAGCTATTGGCCAGGCTAAGCCCTGTTAACAAAAACATTTTGCCGCCAACCTTAAAAACAAGCGTATCTTCTCCAAACGGAAAACCTTCGGTAACTCCCGGTTTGGCCAGGCAATGATCACGTAGTTGCTCTATATTCAAAATAGTACCTGATTGTTTAATAGTTGGACTTACCTGGCCCGAAATTTACTTTAAAGCCTACAACTATTTGGCGGTAAAGATCGGGAACGTTGTTTTTAAAATCTTTGGAAGAGTCGCCATAGCCATCAAGCCCCTCGCCCCAGGTGACATTTATCGCATATCCTAAATTTATACCTAAAAATGGTTCTCCGTATGAGTTGTTGATCTTCAATTCATAACCAACACGTATGGGCACAATCAAGTTTAAGCTTTTATCTTTCCCGGGGAAAACATAGCCGGTTTGTGGTTGAACACGCTGAATAAATGCCATATTATTGCTTATAAAGCCGATACCCGTACCTGCATAAAAATCTTTTAAATAGCGTAATGGTCCGCTGTAGCCGTAGTCTATTATCTGCCCCAGGAAAACATCGCCGCGCGCAATTATGGCGGTATATTTGTTTTTATATTCACGGCCATGAAGGTCTGTAAGAACCCCTCCACCTGATAATTCTCCGGTTTGAAACTCAAGGCCAACCGGTAAGTGCAATGATAGATTGTAATAGGCGGTTATACTTATGCCATTGGTGTTTTTGCCTGTAGCTAAATCTGCATAAGGATATAATGCGTTATAATTTACGCCAATGCCAAAAGTGTTATAGTTGTAGGATTGTGATTTAGCGGCGATTGCCTGGATTAAGACGAAAAAAAATAAAAGCAGCTTCTTCACAAAAAAAATTTAATCATTTTTACAAACTATAGGGGCACACTTAACACTGCAAATATATGAACTTTAAGTTAGCCGAAGGCTTTACAGTTACCGAACGTTTTTTACGTTATGTGGGTATTGATACACAATCAGACCCAACGTCACTTACTTGTCCATCAACAGAAAAACAAAAAAATTTAGGGCGATTGTTAGTGGATGAGCTTTTGGTAATTGGCGTTAGCGATGCGCATTTGGATGAACACGGTTATGTATATGCAACGATACCCGCAAATACTGAAAAAAACAATGTGCCGGTAATATGTTTCTGCTCGCATATGGACACCTCGCCTGATTGTAGCGGCGAGGGCGTAAAGCCGCTCGTCCATAAAAATTATCAAGGGCAGGATATTGTATTGCCCGATGACCCATCGCAAGTGTTGAAATTGCTTGAGCACCCTGATCTGAAAAACCAGATTGGCAATGATATTATCACAGCCAGTGGCACAACTTTGTTAGGCGCCGATAATAAAGCCGGCCTTGCCGAAATTATGGATGCCTGTTATCAGCTAATAAAACATCCTGAAATAAAGCATGGTGATATTCGCATATTGTTTACTCCCGATGAAGAAATAGGTCGCGGGGTGGACAAAGTAAATATGAAAAAGTTGGGCGCTTACGCCGGTTATACCATTGATGGCGAAAGCGCAGGCAATATGGAGAATGAGACTTTCTCTGCCGATGGTGCAAAGCTTATTATTCACGGCATTAGTTCGCATCCGGGCTTTGCAAAAGGTAAAATGCAGAGTGCCATAAAAATAGCCGGGCGTGTAGTAGCGCAATTGCCATACGATCTATCCCCTGAAGGAACGGAAGAAATGGGAGGCTTTGTTCATCCTGTAAACATTAGCGGACATGTTGAGCAAGCCGAAGTTGATTTTATTATCCGTGATTTTGATGATGCAAAACTGGAGGAACATGCCGCAGTTATCAGAAAAATAACCGAAGATGTGTTAAAAGAATATCCCGGAAGCAGTTACGAGCTACAGATAAAGGAGCAGTACCGCAACATGAAAAATGTTCTTGACCAGCATCCGCAAATAGTTGAATATGGGATGGAGGCCATTCGCCGGGCAGGTTTAGAAGCCAAACTATGCAGCATACGCGGCGGCACGGATGGTTCGCGCCTGTCGTTCATGGGTTTGCCCTGCCCTAATATTTTTGCAGGCGAGCACGCCTTTCATGGCAAGCAGGAGTGGGTGTCGGTACAGGATATGCAAAAGGCTGTTGAAACTATTTTGCATTTGTGTATGATATGGGAGGAAAGGGCGTAGTAAACCTCATTTCTAGCGAAAATTAATCGTAAAGTGCATCGCTTTAGATTTGGTATCGCCTCGCCATTTCGGACCCTTTTGGACCATATCCATCGCTTTTTGATTCATAATCTGGCTACCCGTATTACGCCCGTAACTAACCCCGAAGCCGGATGTTATTTTGATCTCTAATATTTTACCATTAGGTGCTACATTAAATTCAAGCGAAACCTCACCCGTTTTGCCATCGGGACTAACTGCATTTTGTTTAATATATGCTGCATATTTTCTCCACCCTATTAACGGGAGCGGTTTTGCAGTTGTATCGCCCGGTACCATTACGCCAGATATTTCCCGAGTGGTTGGTAATCGCCTGTATTTTACATCACGAATTATAAGGTTAAGTACAGGTTCGGGCTCAATAATCTTTATACTTGTTCTTGAGGCGGTATCACCATAGTCATCTATCACCTGTATTTTGTCTAATATATCGGCAGGTAGTTCTATTATAGCCTTTTGTAAACTGCCTAAATAATTTTTACCGTTAACTTTAACTCTTTTTATTGGTTTACCATTAAAGGTGGTGCTGCCGTCACTATTCACCTCAAACCCATCTGTTCTTCTTAGCATATAGTCAACTTTTGAATTTTCTCTAATTGGCGTTTTATTAACAGTATATTCTACGGTATCCTTTTTATAGACTACTAGGGGCATATTATTAAGATTTGTTGCCTGCCTTAAGTAAATGCCAGAGTTGACATAACCTTTATCCTGGTTATTGCGCGTAGTAAGGTTAAGCACTTTATTCGGGTCGCCATTTTTAATTCCCGTTCTCCCTGCCTGGTTGCCATAATCATCCACTACCTGAAATTTCTCTATTATATCAGCAGGCAAACTTTGCACTGCCTTCGCCACATCGCCGCCTGTATAGTCTTTACCGTTTAAACGAGCCTTTGATACTGTAGTTCCGTTAAAAGTTACAGATCCGTCAGGACTTACTTCAAACCCTTCAGCCTTTTTCAGCATTTCATCAACACTTGCGTTGCTCCTTACCTTGTAGTCGCTTGCTATATACTCAACAGTGTCCGTTTTATATTTGATTGATGGATTGCCTGCAATAGCGACTTCCTTTAAAAGTTCAGGTTCTTTGATAGGTATGGGTTCGATGCTAGCTTCAGCTATAAGCTTATGTTCCTTAGGTGTTATCTTTTGCGGGGCAGGTTTGTTAACCACGAGTTGCTTTCTGTAATCCTTTAGTTTTGCGTGCACATTTTGGTTTGACTGCACATTTTGGTTTTTAACAGCATCAGGCATTAAAAACCAATACCCCGCCCCCAACAACACCAACACGCTTGCAGCAATTGGCAACAAGCGCCACATAAGAAACACGCCTTTCTTTTCTTTGGTCGCCCGCTTGTGCAATTGCTTTTTAAGATCAGTAAGTGTTTCTTCATGGTCGTCATCGGCCAATTCTTCGTAGCCCTCCATTGCTTCGTTCAAAAAAGCATCATCATACGTTTCCCGCTCCAACTGATGCATATCCTGCGCGTTAAGCCTCCCCTTAACGTACTTGTTTATTTTCGATATGTTTGTTTTACTTGTTCCCACGATTCTTCTCCATGCAAATTTTTAAATTCCGTTTACCATTCTGGATGTAGCTTTTAACTTCCTTCACTTCATATCCGGTGCTGTCGGCTATCTCTTTGTAGCATTTGTCAGCAATAAAAAACAATTCGATGCTCGTTCGTTGCTCTGTGGATAGTTTCTGCTTACAATGATTCAGTTTCCACATCTCGTCATCCCAGCCGTTGTCTTGCTTAGATCCGTCAGGCATATTATCAATAGCATCTAATGATTCGGTTTGCTTATTCTTAACAGACCGCATCTGCGACAAGCAAAAATTGCGCGTAAGTACATGCAGCCAACTCTTAAAATTATTAACCTCATGCCGTGCCGACTTGGTGATCAACTCCTCAAATATTTGCATTACAGCATCTTTGCTGGTGTCTTTATCCTTTAAATATTTTATGCATAAGCCATAAACCAGGTGCATGTATTTTTCATATAAAGCCGCAAGCACCTCCAGATCGCCGGTTTCCCGGTACTGCAACAGCAGGGTTTCGTCTGCCGGTTTGTCTTTATTGTTGTGGCTTTTAAGAAAGTTCATCAGGCATCTAAAATAATTTTTTTTACATCGTTTATGGAAAACTAATACTATGACGCATCATACAGGCAGAAATCCATAAATCTTAAAAAATATTTATTATGAGAACTTACTTTATTGCTTTAACAACAGCGCTTTGCCTTACTCAGGTTAAGCCAACCGCGCCACGAAATATAAACGGAACAGTTTATGACGCGTTTGATAAGCACACCGTTACCGGCGTTACCGTGCGCGTATTGGGTAACAACACCCAAACATATACCGACGCCAAAGGCCGATATAAAATTGCCGTGCCCAGTAACACATCGCGGTTAGTCTTTACTGCAAATGGTTATCAACCTGATACACTTAGCCCCGGCAAAAGCCACTTGCTGAATGTTTACTTGAAACGAGCCATTATTTATAAAACAGATACCGTTGATTACGCGGTAACCAATTATAAAATGCGGCCTAATGCAAGCGCAGATGAAATGATTAGAAAAGTAGAAGGCTTTAAAGTAGACAATAATGGCAACGTAAGCTTTCAGGGGCAACCTGTAACCAACGCGAGAATAAACGGCAAAGATTATTCGGGCGGCGATGTGGCGCAAGCGGTGCAAAGTTTGCCTGCTGACATTATAGAGAAATTTCAGGTCGTTGACGATTATGGAGCCCAGGCAGGGAGAGCGGGCGTTCTAACTGTCGAACCAAATAAGGTGCTGAATTTAACCACATCAAAAAATATCGCTTTAAACGAAGTTGTGGTTGTAGGGTACGGGGTACAAAAAAAGGCAGCCGTTACCGGTTCAGTAACTACAATAGCCCCGACGGCCTTAAGCGCCCCACCTGCCATGAGTCCGCTAAGCGGGATGATTAATCACATTGCGGACAACAACGAATCTTACAGCCCTATCGTCGAAAATCAATTTATAAACCCAACAACCACCCCACTTTCCACCCTTGCCACCGATGTTGATGCGGCATCATACGCTAACGTACGCAGATACATCAACTCCGGTCAACTGCCGCCTAAAAATGCGGTGCGTATTGAGGAAATGATCAACTATTTTAAATATGATCTGCCTGAGCCAGCCGCCGGTAAACCGGTAGCTATTAAGGCTGAAGTTACTACCGCCCCGTGGAACACTAAACACCAATTGGTACGCATAGGCTTGAAAGCAAAAAACGTTGATAGCGATAAGCTGCCACCAAGCAACCTGGTGTTTTTGATAGATGTGTCGGGGTCTATGAGCGACGCCAATAAATTACCCTTAGTTAAAACCTCGCTTAAAATGTTGGTTGACCAGTTAAGGGCGGTTGACCACGTATCAATGGTGGTTTATGCAGGTGCCGCGGGATTGGTGCTTCCAGCCACCCCCGGCGACCAGAAACAAAAAATTAAAGATGCTATTGACCAGTTAGGTGCCGGAGGGAGTACGGCGGGTGGTGCCGGCATTAAGCTGGCCTATAGCATTGCCCGCCAAAACTTTAAAAAAGGCGGCAATAACCGAATTGTAATGGCTACCGATGGCGATTTTAATGTAGGTCTTTCCAGCGATAAGGAGATGGAACAGCTAATAGAAGAAGAGCGCCAAAGCGGTGTGAGCATTTCTATTTTAGGTTTTGGCATGGGTAATTATAAGGACAGCAAAATGGAGCTGTTAGCCGATAAGGGCCACGGTAACTACGCTTATATTGATAACGTTACCGAGGCTACCCGCTCTATGGTGACCGAGTTTGGCGGCACCTTATTCACTGTTGCCAAAGATGTGAAATTGCAGGTGGAGTTTAACCCCGCCAAAGTACAAGCCTACCGGTTATTGGGCTACGAGGACAGACTGTTAGCCAAAGAGGATTTTAATAACGATGCCAAATTGGGCGGTGATATGGGTGTTGGCCATAATGTAACCGCGCTTTATGAGATCATCCCGGTGGGAGTGAAGGATGATACGTTTGCCGGAAGCGTTGACCCGCTTAAATATCAAAAAGAGTCGAAAACAGATGTTAAAAACGCATCCGCCGAATTGATGACCGTTAAATTCCGCTACAAGGATCCTAACGCCGATGTGAGTAAAATGGAATCGATTGTGGTTGAAAATAAAACGCTTGAGTTGAGTAATGCATCTGAGGATATGAGGTTTGCCGCCGCCGTTGCAGAGTATGGTTTACTATTGCGTAACTCGCAGTTTAAACAAAGCGCCAACTTTAACCAGGTAATTACTTTAGCCAAGGGCGCAAAGGGAAAAGACGACCAGGGCTACCGGGCTGAATTTATCCGCCTCGCGGAAAGTACCCGCGACATGGCTAAAAGCAATACACTCGCTTCGGAAAGATAATTTTAAACTACCTAAACCTGCAAGACCCCTTATTAGCCTCTCTCCATCCCGGAGAGGGGCTTGGGTATTACTTTTCGGCTAACAGGTCGTTTGTAAGTTTTTCAAACTCGGTTATAAATTCAATATAATGCTCGCCGGTACCGGGGCCGCTAAAACCGGTATGTACTTTCCTTACATCGCCTTTTTTGTCAATGATGATAGTTGTAGGGAAGCCCAATACCTTTTCCATCATGGGCAAGCTTTTCGCGGCTTCGCCTTTCGCCGGAGTATAACCTGTTATTAATATGGGGTAAGGGATATTAAAGCGGTCCTTTAATTGCTGCAAAGCTTTTTGCGAACGGGCAAAGTTGGTAGTACGCTCATAGGCCAGACCCACTATTTCAACGCCTTTGGGCTGATATTTTTTGTAGTAGTTAACAAGGTAGGCGGTTTCATCCATACAGTTAGGGCACCATGAACCCATTATCTGTACAATAACAACTTTATTTTTAAAACGCTCATCGGCCAACGAAACCTTCTTTCCGTTAAGGTCATTAAAGGTAAAGGCCAGCTTTTTAAAGCCGGGCTTTAATGCAGTAAGCGAGTACGCATCGGGTAGTTTTGCGTTAGCATCTTTTACGGCGGTCCAAACATCAGTACCGGTACGCCCGGAATAAAACTTACCGGAGGTTATACTATCACCCTTAATTTTGGCATTAAATAAATAAGCGTGTCCGCCATCAAAGCAGGACAGGTATAAACTATCGCCGCTTACTACTCCTTCTAAAAAGCGGTAATCGCCGGTTGTGGTTAAAAACGTACCGGTAAGCTTTGCATTATCTTGCTTAAACTCACCAACGGCAAAATCTTTTTCTTCGCCCTCGCCAAAGCCCACCGACCAGCGTCCCGAAATATTTGCAACAGGTTTCTGATCGGTTTTAAACCGCCAACTACTGCCATAAACAGCATTAAAATCTACAACGGCATCGCTGTCAGCCAGGTGTTTTATCCATTTTCCTGCAAGTGCACCCTCAGAGAGTTTTAATTTAAACTCCGATTCGAACAGCGGCATTTTAATGGCAACGCTATCGCCGTTAACGCTTATATCCGTAACTTTAAAGCGTTCGGCTCCGTTAAAAATGGTCATTAACTTTTTACCGGCGGTATCAGTTATTTCAAAATTGAAGGGTATTTCGTTCCCGCTCGCAGTTTTTAAAGCACCCCGCCAAACACCTGTTTGAAGATCGGGCTTTGAACAGCCCGATAAAATCAAAACTGTTATCAATAACGCCGGTAAAAATCTGAGCATCCTCATCCTTTAAAAAAATTAATCTTATCAAAGTTAATCAAAAACGACCCGCTACCTGAGTATATCGCGCGATATGACAATGCGTTGAATTTCTGATGTACCCTCGTAGATCTGCGTTACTTTGGCATCTCGCATCAAACGTTCAACATGGTACTCTTTTACACAACCGTAGCCGCCATGTATTTGTACTGCCTCGATAGTTGTTTTCATCGCCGTTTGCGATGCAAAAAGCTTAGCCATGGCACTGGCATGCCCATAGGGTTGTCCATTATCTTTCAGCCATGCGGCTTTATAACAAAGCAGGCGGACCGCCTCTATTTCCATTTCCATATCAGCCAGCTTAAACTGTGTAGCCTGCATATCGGCAAGGGTCTTGCCAAAGGCCCTGCGCTCTTTAGCGTAATTTAACGCCATTTCAAAAGCTCCTGCAGCAATTCCCAACGCCTGTGCGGCAATGCCAATGCGGCCGCCTTCCAGCAATTTCATCGCCAGGGTAAAGCCCATCCCATCCTCACCAAGGCGGTTTTGCTTTGGCACTTTAACGTCTGCAAAATGCAGCGAATGCGTGTCAGATGCGCGCATACCCATCTTGTTTTCCTTTGCGCCCACTACAAAACCCTCCATCCCTTTTTCAACAATAAAAGCGCTTATGCCATGATGTCCTTTTTCTGCATCGGTTTGCGCCAAAACAATATAAGTGGTAGCCGAACTGCCGTTGGTTATCCAATTCTTAACGCCGTTCAGTAAATAGTGATCGCCCATATCAACCGCCGTTGTTCGTTGAGAAGTGGCGTCAGAACCCGCCTCCGGTTCAGAAAGGCAGAAAGCGCCTATTTGTGTGCCACTGGCCAGAGGGACCAAATACTTTTGCTTTTGTTCTTCGCTGCCATACTTTTCTAAGCCATAGCATACTAATGAGTTATTAACCGAAACGATAACCGACGCGGACGCATCAATCTTAGAGATCTCCTCCATCGCCAGCACATACGATAAAGTATCCATGCCGCCGCCGCCGTACCCGGGCGAAACCATCATACCTAAAAAACCTAACTCGCCCAGTTTTTTTACCTGCTCTGCCGGGAACTTCTGCAACTCGTCGCGCTCAATTACGCCAGGTTTAAGCTCCTGTTCTGCAAAGCGCCGGGCCGCCTGCTGTATCATTAGCTGTTCTTCGGTTAATTCAAAATTCATCGCCATGCTTTTAGTAAAGATACATCCTAAATTTCTGCAAAAAAAAAGAGAGCTCTTTTGAAGCTCCCTTTCCCCTAATTAATTTAAACTATTGATTAAACCCAAAACAAAGAACAAAAAACCTCAGCCTGGGCGTCTGAGAATTCATAAACAAAGTTGGCAGATGCAGTATTGTTTTTCATAGATGTATTGCAGGGCCGTTTCCATAGCAACAAAAGTGGAGCCATAATATATGTTGTTTACTGACTTATATGTCATATTTGAAAAATTAGTTCGCTTGTGTAAAACTTATTTACCCACAACGCAACTAAAAGGTTAATTTTATGTTCCGTAAACAGGTAAAAAAACCAAAACCTATGTTGTTAACTGATTTTGAATACATTAATAATTCTGACGAGGCTTTTAAACGTAAGGTTTCACTTCAGATTAAACGACTAAGGAGGCAAAACCAAGTTACTCAAGAGAAATTTTATGCCGATACTAATATAAATATAGCGCGTTTAGAATCGGGCAAGATTGATATACGCATAGAAACGCTGAGAAAAGTGTGCTATTATTTCGACGTTTCTTTAGCTGGCTTTTTTAGGGACATTTACTAATACAGTCTTAAATTCCGCACACAAGTCTGCTATTGTATACAGGTGTTGTCTTTTTTATACAACAAAATCATATTTAATAAAACCTTTAAAACCAGGTCGGTTACTCTTGAGTATGTAACACCACAATGGTTGATTTAAATTTTTTTAAAAAATACCTTGTGTAATAAAAAATGTAGGGTATATTTGCAGCCCCAACGGAGTGGTAGTTCAGCTGGTTAGAATACATGCCTGTCACGCATGGGGTCGCGGGTTCGAGTCCCGTCCATTCCGCTAAAAAGGTATCAAAACCGTTTATAACCGCTTAAATCATTGATTTAAGCGGTTTTTTTATGTCAATTCCGCTCATTTCATACCACCATTTATGACTCATTCGGTGACCTATTCGGTGACCTGTTTTGATTCGCTAATTTAGTCACCGAATTAGCTTGTAATAAGTTGATTTTAAAGCACTTGTGTTGATTTTTTTGAGCTTAAAACAGCTCAATTGAACTCAAAATTAATGCGATTAAGTAACTTAAAAATTAATGTGTTATGAAAACAACCCAAAGGTTCTCAGTTCTTATCTGGGCTGACAAACGGAAAACAGATGCAGCAGGCTTGTTACCGCTGTATGCACGGATCACTTATTTAGGAAAACGTGCGGAAATCTCGCTGAAAAGAAGAGTGCATCCGGCTAAATGGGATGCCCAAGCCGGCTTTCTTAAAGGGACAAGTCCTGAAGCCAGGAGAATCAATGCTGATATCAATGATACACTGGATGAGATCGACAAAGCTTTTAAATTCTTAAAAAGAACAAACGAATTTATTACTACGGAAAAAATCAAGTTACAGTATTCGGGTGAGGAGCCGGACAGAAAAATGCTGCTGGAGGTTTTCGATCAGCATAATGCAGACCTGGCAAAACTGGTTGGAAAAGACTTTGTAAAAGCAACATTGACAAAGTACAATACAGTCAGAAGCCGAGTTTCCGGTTTTATAAAACATAGGTTTCAAAAAGATGATGTATATCTCGACCAGATAGACTTTGCTTTTGTTGCAGGCTTTGAAATGCATTTGAAAACGGAATGCGCAATTGAGCACAATACAGCCATGCGCTATATTAAAAATCTGAAAAAAATCATCAACCTGGCGGTTAATAACAAATGGCTAATTCATAATCCATTCAATGCTTTTAAATGTACTTACCGGAAAGTCAAGCGGGATGTACTCGAATGGGAGGAAATTGAATTATTGGCCGCACATGAATTTAAAGTAAAGCGGCTGGACGAGGTTAGGGACACTTTTCTTTTCTGCTGCTTTACAGGATATGCGTTTGTCGATGTAGAAAAATTAACGCCGCAAAACATCGTAAGCGGTAAAGATAAGGTCCTATGGATCAAAACCACCCGCACAAAAACTGAGATCGAAGCGAATGTCCCACTCATTCCACAAGCAATTGAGATTCTAACTAAGTATGAAGGTCACTTATGCCGTGATGTAGAGAACAAACTTTTGCCGGTGAAAAGCAACCAAAAGATGAACGCCTATCTAAAAGAAATTGCAGACCTCACTGGCATTGACAAAAATCTGACGACACACATTGCAAGACACACTTTTGCAACTACGGTAACACTGGATAATGATGTGCCGCTGGAATCGGTCAGCAAGATGCTGGGGCATACCAAACTCACTACAACTCAGATCTATGCCAGAACTAAGGACAGAAAGGTTAACCGTGACATGAATGCGTTAAAGAATAGACTAAAAGAACAAAAAGCATTAGCGGAAAGGGAGTTGATATGAATTTAGACAAATCAATTATAACCGATATTCAATCGATTATAAATAATGCGAAGAATAAGGCGATCCGTGCGGTTGATTACGAAAGAGTGCTGATGTATTGGCAAATCGGTAAAAGAATATTTGAAGAAGAGCAAGGTGGTCGAGAACGCGCAATATATGGTGAAAAGCTGATTCCATTTATCTCCGAAAAATTGGTTCCCAAATTTGGCAATTGCTTTTCTCCCCGAAATCTTAACTACTTCAGGCACTTTTATCGGTGTTTTCCAATTGTGAACGCACTGCGTTCACAATTGAGCTGGACGCATTACAGGTCGTTGTCAAGCATAGACAATGAAGAAAAGAGGACATTTTATATTGCTGAAACAGTAAAAAACAACTGGACAGCGAGGCAGATGGATAGGCAAATTGGCAGCCAACTTTATGAACGTTTATTGCTCAGCATAGATAAAGAAAGCGTGTTGTCAGTTGCAAGAAATGAAAAGCAACCAGAGAATGCAAAAGATATAATTAAGGACCCGATGGTGCTTGAATTTTTAGGGCTTAAGCCAGAGGCCGCGTATTATGAAAAAGATTTAGAGAATGCTTTAATCACCCACCTACAGGAGTTTATGCTGGAATTAGGAAATGGGTTTTCGTTTGTTGCACGGCAAAAACGTATTCATTTAGATGGCGATGAGTTTTATGTCGACTTAGTATTTTTTAATCGGTTACTGCAATGCTTTGTTATCATTGAGTTGAAAACCCATAAGATTACACACCAGGATATCGGACAATTGCAGATGTACGTGAACTATTACGACCGTGTCGAAAAGCTACAACATGAAACAGCGACTGTCGGTATATTGCTTTGTCTGGAAAAAAACGATACTATGGTTAAATTTACTTTACCGGAAAGCAGTAACATCATTGCATCCAAATATCAACTTTACTTGCCTACCGCAGAGCAATTAAGCAAGGAAATACAAAACGAGGTTCAGAAGCAAAAGGAAATCGGAAAAGAATAAAGGCGCTGATTATATCTTGGCCGATTGTGAATCACTAAGTTGCTGCCTATGAATATTGCATGGCAACACATTTACGCCATCGCCCTCAATTGTGGCAACAGGTGGGTTCAGCGTTCGGAAAAGAGCGCTGAACCCGTCTCCATGTCAAAATTGGAATAGGCGAACAATTGCTAATTAGTATGATCGTTGGTGTTTTTGCCTTTTCAGTTACCCCTGAATAAATGCAGGTCACCCAAAGATAACAAAGCAAACTCACTTCATCTTATGACGGGTTAATTCGTTCCTTAATTCAGGAATTTGCGGGAAAATATCAAAAAATGTCTTTGCGATAATAATATGGCCTTTTTGTGATGTATGTCCGTCCATTGTTCCAAAACTATAATCTTCATTGTAGGCAATGTCTAATGATATATAATTTAAGCCGTTTTCCTTATAAATTTTTTTATAATCCTTATCGTACTGTCCTTTATAAATATCATACAAAATGAGAGATGTTTTATTTGAATCGAGGCGTGCCTTTGTGTCCTTTAAAAGCTGAATAGATTGTTTATCAGTAAGAATTACGGGTGAATTATAATTTCGCTTATCCATTATTTCTGTCCATAAAAGGTTTTTAGCCCAATAGATATAGGAGTCGGTTGTATTTTTTAAAACGATCCTTAATATCGGGATATTATACCTATAATTAGCCCTGATTAAAAACCTGTATATATAACAATAATCAATAACATAATGTTGAAATTGCTTTAGGGCTAGATGTTTATCTATATACAACTTGGCTGAATCCAACGCGCTTGGGTGTGCATACTTAATCTCAATCCCTTTATATGTACTTCTAAATTTAGTTTTGGTATCCTCGGTTACCGGATATTCATTTCTTAACAAAACAAGGTCTGGTTTATACTTTAAACATTCGCCTCCGGCCAAAGTGATATTTCTTACTGACTTGTTACTGCCATCTATAGACAAATTGATAATTTCAACCTTATGGCCCGTTTTTCTCAATGAATCCTCCAAAAGACTTGCATAATTTAACGGCCCATTAGTGAAAAGCCCGCAGTCATCTGATGTTCCAATAAGTGCTATTCTATATGTACCGCTGTCTTTTTCCAGATTAAAATTCTTGCCTGGAAAACCCCATTTGTTTATTGAGAAATTGCGTGTGTATGCAGGAAAACGCATTGTTCCGTTCGCATTAGGAAAATATCTAAATCCTAAAACTGAATCCTGCATAAAGGTTAGCTTTGAATATATCTGTAACTGTTTAGCAAATGTTATTCGTAAGATAATCTCGATTGCAACTAACGTTGTAAAAAAAATTAAAGAAATAATTTTTAGAGTCCGTAGGAATTTCATGTTTTCGACAATAAGGGTTAGGTTTATTACTTGTATATAAAGTTTTAGGTATCGTGAAAATATGTGTTTTTTGCTTAATATACAACACGTGATGAATAATTACCTATAATGAGTCCAATACAAATTCCGTCATATTTTTATTTGTTTCGGGAGAAAATTTTCTTTCCACTTCCGATCTGGCATTTTCCCCGAACTTTGTTCTTAGCGCGCCGTTGTCCACGAGATCTACTATTTTTTTTGTCAGCAAATTAATATTAAGGGGCTCTACCAAAAATCCGGTAGAATTATCGACTACAATTTCAGGGACTCCACCGCATTTGTATGCAACTACGGGCTTCTTTAATGCCATGCCTTCTAACACTACACGTCCAAACGGTTCGTTATAAGCACAATGTACAATTATATCGAGGTTGTTCATTATTTCGCGGACGTCTGTTTTACAACCTATAAATGAAATAGAACTATTTAGCCCTCTTCTCGCAACTTCGTTCTTTATTTGATTCACGTAATCGGAATGTTCATTAAATAAATCATCGCCTATAAATAAAAAATGAACGTTATGGCAAGAAGCAACAATCTGTTCCGCCGCAACGACTAGATCAAAAGGTCTTTTCCAAGGGATAATTTGTCCTATACAGCCAATTAATACCTTGTTTTTATCCCGCCTTGCGCTTCTCGTCTCTAAAGTATGTAAGCTGGCATCCCAAAATTCAAGATCGATCCCGTTATAAATTACCTGTTTATTAGATAATTTAATTGGCAATTGGTCATAGATATATTCAGACACACAAATGACCTTGTCGCTACAATAGGAAAAAAAATATTTTGCAATCTTAGAAGTTAAACTGTCCCGTACGTGCCATACGAGCTTTCTACCCGTAGTAAACTTTACCGGAAGGCAATAAATTTGAGCTTGTATCGAGTTGCTATAAATAATGTCTATTTTATTTTTTAAAATATATTTCGAGATAGCAACAATGGAAAAAAGCAAATTCAATAGGAATTTTGCAATTTCCATAGGATTATTATTTCGCTTAAATCTTATTAATCTGATTTCTTTTATCGAGTGCTTACCCTTTACACAATTGCGAAAATCACTATCAAAAGGTATTAAAAAAAAGAACGAGTATTTCTCGACAGATAATTTGCTAACAGTTTCGATCAAACTTAATTCGGCGCCGCTTAGTCGGGTAGAATTAACCATTATTAATATATTTTTTTTCTTCGGCAAACCTGTCTTCATGTCATAATTGAATTATACAAGTCTATTGTCTGGTTAGCTGCCCGGTCCCATGAGAAACGGGAACTTCGTGCTATGCCATCGTTGATTTGCTGATTTCTATAATCTTTATCGCCCATGAGTTTCCGAATTGCGTGGCAAAGTTGATCGGTATTTAATGGATCTATCTGCTGGCATAATCCATTAGAAATCTCAGGCAATGCCCCACGGTTAGACATAACAACCGGACAACCACAGGCCATTGCCTCGATAACCGGCAACCCAAAGCCTTCATAAAGAGAAGGATAAACTAAAGTTTCTGCGAGAGAATATATCGCAGGTAAATCTTCTTCTTCCACATATCCTAACAAAATCACATTGGCTTGCATTCTTAACTTTTCAATTAGCTTAAAGAGCGACGAATACTTCCACCCTTTTCTTCCGACAATGACCAATTTGTTGATTACTTCTTTTTCTGATTTAAGCTGGTGAAGCGCCTCAACAATTCTTTCAATATTCTTTTTCGGTTCTATATTTCCAACGAATAATAGATACCTCTCGGGAAGATTATATTTATTTCTCACATCCTGAAGTATCTTTTTTATCGTGATTTTTTTAAAACGAAAGTTTACTCCATGATAAATTACCGCTATTTTATTTTCGTCAACAACAGGAAAGCGGCGCAATACATCATCTTTCACTTTATTGGATACGGCAACTATTTTTTTTGCAGAGTAAATGGTACCGGGCAGCACAAGATTGTAATATAATGCGGTTTCATTTTTACAAAGCTCTGGGAAGTCTAATGCAATCAGATCATGTAAAGTAACCAAACTCCTAACTCTACCAGCCCAAACCGGAAGGGTATAACCCGGAGAGTGGTAGATATCAAATTTATGCTTCTTAAAAAAAGAGAATAAAAAAAAGTTTTCGAATGCTATTCGTTTGAATCTGTTTGAACTATTAAATTTTACTTTTCTTACTGTTAAACTTTTACTCTTTTCCAATCTCCCCGTGTAATCAGAAGAAACCAGAACAGTGTATTGAATATCGCCAGAATTATGCCGGCTTAACGCCTCTATCAAAGATTCAATTGAATATTGTACACCTGTGTAGGGCCGATTTAAAAGCAATCCATTTATTAATATATTCATTTACTGCATCACATATTTTAACTGGAATATCACCCATATTCCACGCATTTCCAACTTAAAACTATTAAGGGTTACGGTAAGTCCTTTAACAATATCCCTTTATCCAATTTCAAGAGTTTTAAAATCAGCCAATAAAACACCGCTCCAATAATTAAACAACCAGCTAAAAAAACTGCATGCATACTTACATTTGAAGGTAACCCTTCGCGAATGCGGAGGGCAATAAGAAAGATGGGTATTAATAATAAACATGCTGCGGCTATTTTAATAGCAAAACCCGGCGCAATGTTTAATACACCCGGCATTCGTTTATTCAAAGTGACGGTTAACATTACCACCTTAAGTGCTTTTGATAATACCAATGCAAGGGCTATAACTGTATAACCTAAATAGCTCAGCAAACAAAAACAAAGTATAAAATCAACAATAGTGCTAAGTATTCCTATAATAACCGGCCTTTTTGTGTCTGCATTTGCATAAAAGAAAATCACCAATATTGTTTCAACAGCAAAAAAGGGCAAGCCATATGCATAAATGGTCAGCGGCGTCGCAGTCATCGTTGTTGATTTTAAATCAAACGCTCCCCGTTTAAATATAATTTCTACTATATCCCGGGAGAAAAAGCCTATATAGATTGCAAGCGGTACAAAGATCAATATTATCCATGAAAGAGTAGATGAAAGTAGCTTAGAAAGCTTATCTGGCGCTTTAGCTGCTGAAAACTCAGAAAAAAATGGAAATGCTACTACGCTTAATAGATATGGGAATATCAAAACCGGTACATCTATTATCTTTTTTGCATAGCTTAAAGCGGCTATTGATCCTGCAGGGGCATAGGAAACCAACATGCCTTGAGCCATCAAATTGATTTGCGAAAACGCCATTCCAATTATTAACGGTATAGATATGCTTTTCGCCGCGGTCAATTCAGGTTTTTTATAAGAAAACCTGCTTGGCCGTAGCTTATAAATCGGATATGCCTGGATCAACAATTTCACCAACGACCCAACCAAAACGCCAATCATAGCGGCCGTTATACTCAAATAACTAAACAAGCTAACCAGAAAGAGCAATATCATTACCTTAAACACCAACTCAGAGAACATAGGCAAGGCAAATATTTTCATTGCGTTTAGTGTTGCGTTGGTAAGGCTGGATAATGCGAGAAATATTACGGCCGGAATGCCTACTTGAATGAGCGTGGCACCAACCTCTTGAACAGAAGAACTTAGTCCCGGCGCTAATATATGAACAACTTCATAGGCATTAAGAAATCCCACAATTGCAATGCTTCCTGAAAGAAACACAATCCACATCGCAAAATAAAAAAAAACATTCCATCGTTCATTGCTATTTGGATTGATGGCCCTTATGAAAAAGGGCATAAATATAGGTTCAACAATTTCTCTCGAAAACACAAAAATAGAAATCACAAAATTTAGGACCAACGTATAGACATCTACTAATGGTGAAGTTCCAAGAAAATAGCTTAAGAACAATTTGTCAAAATAGCCGATTATCTTGATGATTACAGACAAGCATCCGATGCCGAAAAAGGCTTTTAAAAATACAGAGCTAGTAATGATTTTTTTCATTTTCGAGCTTTTGAATGCATTACGTAATAAATATAATTATGAAAGTTATCTAAGACGTTTATTAGCCTCATCAGCACCTTTGTCTTTGAGGGAAACATCCTTTACGTTTTGATTTCCAAATTTTAAGATAAAAGCAATCCTAAACTGTTGGGTTTCAGTCTTAAACCCGCTCTGGTATGCGAGACCACCAAAATCTCTATAAAAATCGTAGCGAAAAGTATTAAAAACATCAGTAACGCTGATTTTGATGCTGCCGTTCTGAGAGACTTTTCTTTGGAATCCGACGTCTACGAACCATTGTTGCTTCACAATTGCGGGAGCATCTAAAAATCTGGAGTTGAAGGTTCCAGAAATTTCAAATGTCCAATTCTTAAGGGGTGTTAAACTGTTAAATGATGATATATTCAAAGAGTTTTGTTTGACATTAATAACATTGTTGCCCGCGTCCCCGACAACCTCCTCATGATAAGCACTAATATTTAAATTATTCTTCCACCATTTGAACGGGACATTTTGAATTGAACTTGATAACATAAAGAGTTTTCTATGGTCTAAATTAATTCTTGTTTCATATGATTTTGTCCCGCCCACCGTGTCACGGTACGACAAAAAATAATTTTTAATCTTAGAATAGCTAAATGAATTGATGATCCGTTGGCCTAATACATGCGAAATTTTATATTCATCTGTAAACTGCGGCAATAAAAAGGGATTCCCCTTTTGATAAAATAAGTCATCCTGAACAACTACAAATGGATTCAAAATTCGATACTCAGGTCGGTCAATACGACTGGTATAATTAAAGGTAACGTTGTTTTCATCTGTTAATTGGTATACCAGATTAACGTTTGGAAAAAAATTCAATCTATAAATATTATTGCTCTGGAGGGTTTTATTGTCTACCGAGTATAGATATCCTCTGGAGTCGATACTTTCTACCCTTAATCCTACCCGGTAGTTAAATTTCTTTAATGACCTGGTGTAATCTACGTATGCCGCGTACGTTAGCTCTCTATAATTAAATCTGTTAGAACGAATAGTATCTATGGCGGTGGTATTTACGATATCAAAATAACTAAGATTGTTTTTTGACGAGCTCAATATAATTTTTACGCCACTTGAAAATTTGCCTTTTAGCACATCCTTGGTATAATCAACTTGTAAAGAACTAACGTTTATATTAGATTGACTTTTTGAATTAAGCGAATTTTTGTTGTCAAAACTCACATATTGATATATATTTTGCTGGCTGTTATCAATTGAGGCATTAAAAGTTCGGAAGCCCCCGCTAATGCTTAATTCATTTCCCGAAGAGTCTTTATGTAAATAATACGCTGTATAATCTATGCGTTGGGGTTTTTCCCTACTACCCGTTAACGTTGTGAGGTTATACTGAAGTGTTTTTAGATACTCTGAAACAGATGTAAAACTAGAGTTGTCTATATCAGAGGCACTTAATGATGAACTAATACCTAACCCTATCGAGTTATTTGCATTAATTATGTAGTCAAGACCTAACCTTAAATTATTAGTTACCCTGTGTGTGAAACCTTCAAAATCCTGATCATAAGCAATTATCTTTTGATTATAATCCTGTTGCTTGCGGTAGTTGTATTTTACTATTTTATAGTCTCCTAAAGACAAATTATAATTTGCTAAAAAATTAATTTTCCTACTTCTGTAATTGTAATTTATTAACGGATTATACTTAGGTCTATATTGAGAAAAATTGGCGTTCAAGGTGATACTGTAATTTGAGCCCAAGCCTTTGTCTCTTTTTAGTTTTATATTAATGATACCGGCATTTCCTGATGCGTCGTATTTTGCAGACGGATTTGTAATAATTTCGATTGTTTCTATTTCAGCCGACTGCAATGACTTAAGATAAAGTCCGATGTCTTGTCCGGTAAGGTTTAAGCTTTTTCCATCAAGGTAAAGATTCAAGCCATTTTTCCCGTTCACTACGAGCTCTTCCTGCGCGTTAGTTCTAATAGAAGGGGCCTTCTGTAATAATTCAAATGCATTGGTTCCAATCCCATTTATAGTTTTACTAACATTAATAACAGTTTTGTCACTTTCGAACGCAAATAAACTAGCACCTCCGCTTATGGTTACTGTATTTAGCATTTTCTGCTCACGCCTGAGCAGGACATTTATATTTACTGATCGGTTATTTTCAACAAAAGGGATGATTAGAACAGTATCTTTAAAGCCCAATGCTGTAACCGCTATTTTTAGTCTAATTATTGGAGTAACACTTATAGAAAAAGCCCCCTTTGAGTCTGACAGAGATTTGAAAAAAATATTATTTAAGGAATCTGAGAGCAATATGTTGGCGCCTATAACTGGCAATCCGTCTTCATTTAAAACATATCCTTTAATAACAGGTGAAGTAACCTGAGCCCAAGAAATCTGTATTGCAAAGATAGCAAGTATTAAAAACGATAATAGAGATTTAGTACAGCCGATCTTTTGAGGAGTTATTTTCATATAGGTTAAGGTTATCAGTTGGTATTCAAGCTACAGGGAGATAATCTTCTTGTAGAACTATCTGCATTGTTAATAAGTTAACCAGTACTTGTCAATGCCAAGGCCCCGAAAAAATAATCTCCGGTTCCGAGAACAAAGACTTTATCGCCTTTTTTTAACCCCCCTTGATTATGCAGGTTTTTTAGGGAAATAATTTGTCCCGATCCAAATGTATGTGCATACGAGGCTAAACTGTCAGTATAGAGTTGCTCTCTTTTAAACCCCGCAAACCTGGCGTAATTACTCATAACAGACAAATTATAATTCCCGGTAATGATCTTTTTAAAACTCTGAGGGGTTTCATTAATATCTCTTAAAAGACCACGAGATACTATTTGAATACCATTTGAAAGCCCCTGCAAATAAGTTACAAAATTGTATTTAGGCGAAATGTTCCAGTAGGTCTGGTCTGAATAATTATCTATTCCGAGAATTTCATACTCTCCGCCATTTTCCGTAGAAACTAAAAAACTACACGCTGCATCACTCACGACATAATTACCTGGCGTGATTACACGATCATTTTCATTTGAATAGTGCCGATCTGCTATTATAACTAAAACATTGTTTACATCTTCTGATATAATTACATTTATAGCTAAACGAACAGACATCTGTAAACTATCGCAGCGCGCCAAAAATGTGCCGACAGGATAAATTTCACTCAATTGCAAGTCGTCCATCAGTTTCCCAAATTGATTTTTCTTATAGTCATGGTCATCAACGGATGACGAGGCATAAATAACCCGCTCAACGCTACGGGGTTTTACCTGCTGAATAGTTTGACTAGCGGATTCATACGCCAGATCATACTCAGATTTCAGAGATTTTCTATAGTATTTAAGCCCTAAACCTGTCAGTGTCTCACAGTCGTCAATACTCAAACCAATGTTTTTAAAGTTTAAAATATCAACCTGATCGCCCGCAGCAAAATTTATTTTATGTATAAAGATGTCTTTAAACGGTCGCATTAAATTTTCTTTCTAAACCTCTGAGTTGTTCCCGCCTTTTTCGAATGCGGCCATGATGGAATGCAGAATAAACCTCTTTTTTACATCTTGCTTGAAGGTTCCGTCCGAATCGGATACCACATTGGTAAATTTTTTCCAATAATATTTATGTGGATTATCTTCTTGCCAGTCTGAATAAATAGTAGTCCAATCCATTTTAAACTTTTCATTCCAATGTGCACACATTGAGTCACTTCTGATCGGCATATTTGCATCCTGATAACGGAAATCAGCTGAAATTCTAATGCGGTTGTTGGATGAATTGTTGCGCCCGCCATGAAGAACCCCACTGTGAAAAATGACCACATCCCCCATTGAATAGGACTCCTTCATGTCCCACATCGTTTCCTCGGGAATGATCCATCCTTGTCTTTCGTCTCCATTTTTTGCAACGTAATTTTTTTTATGCGACCCCGCTATTATTTGTAAACCCCCCAACTCATACTCCAGATCACCCAGTGGCAACCAAGCTGTCCAGGCATCTGGGGTTCCCCCTGTCCAGGTATAATCCTTGTGAGGGGGCGTGGCATAAGTTCCTGCTGTTGGAGAATATAACCTGCAAACTTTACGACAATGAGGTAAAACAGCCGGCCCAAGCAAAATCTTTAACACATCGGTTAATCGTTCATCAAATCCAAGCGAATTGAAACTTTCAAGGCAGATTATTCTTTTATAAAAGGCCTCCCACTCCTTGCTCGGGGACTCCATAACTTTAATACCCTCCCTAGCAACGCCCGCCATTATTGCCTTATCACTATCCAACCATTTGAATTCTTCAACAATATTCAAAATATCTAACCGGACATTTTCAATCCTTTCGCGAGGTATTAGCTGCGAAAAGTATAAATAGCCATCCTCTTCAGCCCGTTGCTTTAAAAGCTCCGGCTGTTCCAATAGCGGAGTAGAGTCAGTAAACCCTCTAGAAAATTGTTGCATATAACTAGTTTTTATATTCCAATATTACAGTTCCTAAATAATAATCTCCTGTTCCTAAAAGAAGCAATTTGTCATCATAGTTGAGCAATTTATGGTGTGCTATGCTATACATTGAGATTAATTGATCACAAGCGAATGCATGCGCTATATCAGGCAGCATTTTAGAATAGAGCTGATTATTTTTAAAACCTAACATTGACGCATAGTTTCTTTGCACAGATAAATTATAGTTTCCTGTTATCAGGTACTTGATATTTTCTTGCTCAAGATTGTACTTGTCTAAAGTCCTTTTAATGAGAGATTTCAATGCAGTTGAAAAAAGCCTGAAATGCCCTACAAATCCTGCACTTGCAGTGCTATTCCACATTTTTTGATTAGTTATGTGTTCTGTTCCTAGTACTTTAAAGGTACAGGCAACGGTTTTACTAACAATAAAACTAACCGCAGCGTCGCTTGAGACAGATACATTTGACGGGATAAGTGCCGGTGTATTGGGAGATTTACTTGTCACATCAGAAATAAGTACTAAAATTGAATCTTGACCTTCGGCTTTTATTAAGTTCATTGCGGTTTGAATAGCAATCGAAAAATTTGTGCAGCGGGAAAGGAAAATTCCTACTGGGTAAGCATTTTTCAAGCCCAATTGGCACAACATTTCACCAATTTCATTTTTATCCTTACTGTGATCCTGCAAGCTGGAGGTTACAAATAAAACCGATTTAATAGTAAGTGGATCTATACCGGATTCCGCCAATGTACGCTGTGCACATTTCACCAGCATAGAAGGCATCGATACTTTTGATTTTCTGAAAAACTTTAATCCAAGATTTTTTAATATTTCCTCATCATCAATATTGTCCGTTTGCTCAAATAAACTTGACAACTCTTTTTTATCGCCGAGCTCATATTGGATACCACTTAAGAATATATTGAGAGATTCCACTATTGATTAATTTCTTTTAAAAGTGCTACACTATCAAGTTTTCCTGTTGGAGTAATTGGAAAATTTTCAAGAAACTTAAAATAAGTCGGAATCATATAAATCGGTAAAACTTTACGTAATTCGCTTTTCAGATCATCAGTATCTATTACTTTCTCGCCTATTAAAAAAGCAGCTAAAGACTGTTCATCTTCGTTAATACTGTAAGTCAGAACGGCAGCATCACTGATCACATCGCACTGCAATAAAGCTGATTCAATCTCCCCTAATTCAATTCGATATCCTTTAATTTTTACTTGTCCGTCCATCCGTCCCAAGTATTTTATCTCTCCGCTGTGAAGTTTTATCCCTATGTCACCTGTTCTATACATTTTATCAAAATTGTTATCCAGTTCAGGCAGAAATTTTTCGCGGGTTAAGCCGCTCTGATTGTGATAACCTCGGGTTACAGGGGGACCTCCGATGAAAATTTCGCCTTCAATACCATCCGGTACCGGAATTAGATACTCGTCTAAAATATATATTTTAGCTAAAGCAACAGGACAACCTATTGTCGGTTTCGTATGGGCTTCGCCTTCCAATTTTAAAACAGTAGCGTATGTAGTAGTCTCGGTAGGACCATAGCAATTATAAATGTTTTTTGGCGATAAGATTGTTTTTACCTTATTTACGAGTGCCATCTCTAACACTTCGCCTGCAAAATTAAAATGCTTTAATTTTGGCAACTTATAATTTCCGTCAAGTAATTGCCTGAATGCCGTTAAACTTTTTAAAGCAGAAGGCACCGTGCTTAATACCGTTATCTCAGATAAAAAACGATCATCATAAATATCAAAAGGCCTTTCGGCAACCATTAACCTGGCACCCGAGATAAGGGGAGTGAACATTTCGAAGATAGAAAGATCAAAAAAGGCAGGAGCAAATGAAGCAAATACGTCATCATCCCTCACCTCATAAAACGCTTTTGACCAAAGCAAGAAGTTACAACAATTCCTGTGTTCAACCATAACGCCTTTTGGTACGCCCGTTGATCCGGAGGTATAAATAATATAAGCGAGATTAGAGTCAGAATTAACATTAACAGGATTTTCAGGTGAGTCTGGAAGTGCTAAAAGGTTTTCTATTAATATAATTTGTAAAGGTTTGCCTGTAAACAATGCCGCAAACTTTTTGCTTGTAATAACAATACGAGCTTGTACATCAACAATGATAGATTCTATGCGGTGATTGGGATATTTAGGGTCGATAACAATATAAGCAGCGCCAGACTTTAATGTTCCAAGAAGACCTATTATTAAACTTGCATCGCGTTCAATGCAAATAAGCACCTTATCTTCCGGAAAAATGTCGTGCCCCCTAAGAATTCCCGCCACAATGTTGCTTTTAATATTCAGCTGCTGGTACGTTAGTTCATTGATTTTATCGGTCAATGCTATTCTATCAGGGTTAAGCCTAACTTGGGACTCAAATAAGCCTTGGATGGTCATCATGGTAATTCCGGTATACGGTGTAGTAAGCCCAATTTTAATGGGTATTATGATTGTACGATATTATTATTAATCATTTCGTTATTTTTAAGAAACCTCTCCAGCTTGCTTACAATTTGTATATTAAAACTTTGCCTGCCTGGGTGTTGCATTAATGTAGTCCGCATATTAAATGCGTCAGAAAAACCGGAATCCCTATACATTTCCGGATTATAAAAATCATTTATGAACGCATTTATAAACGTTACCAAATAAGCCTGCACTTTTGATATTTCTTCGGCGGAGCATTTTTTTAACAGTTCACCCCACATACCTTTAACAAGTTCTTTTCCCATCCCAATATGCCTCGATTCATCAATATGGTGGCGTCGATTAATCTCTCTTATAATTTCAGGCAGCCGCTCATCTTTAGACATTACTACGTTGAAATAATCTCCTATTTCTTCAGCTATAAGCGTCTGAATAAAAATTACATATCTATCTATTTCGTATTTATTAAACCCATTAAACGGAATCTTCTTATACTCGTATATTTTACCACCGTAGGTGTTGCAAAACCTTGAAAAGAAATAAATATGTGAGTTTTCTTCGCGAAGGAAGTAATTGAAATACTCGGAACTTTCTTTGAAATATTTATTGGTTATATGTTTAAGCATCTCTATTTTGATGTTTTTTTCACCATTAATGCTTAAGCTAAAAAAATTAATAAGCTCATACTTACTAATTGTACATAGCTCCTTAAAGCTGCTCTCTTCTAAATACGGCGTGTTCGCAATACTCAACAGCTCAGGGCTCATCCAAAGCACATCATCACTGATATGGTCAGGCCAGTTAAAATATTCGAACGGGTTGTAATAATCCTCCTCAGAGATTTTAATTAGTTTGGAGAAGTACGCGCGTCTTTTTTGTTCGGTTTCCATAAGATCCAGGCATAATAGTTTATAAATCTGTTAAACATCAAATTTCAGAGCTGACTTCCCGGCGACAAAATCCTCTAATCCGCAGATATCTCCAAGTTTACCGCCTTTAGAAAGTTCCATTTTGAGTTCATCCTCACGCTGCTGAACGACCTGCACACCTCCTAAAAGCGCATTAATGTATTTTTTTTTTACTAAATAAACGCCGTCCTCGTCACCAAAAATCCAATCATTTACCTCTATGGTGTTTGAAAATACATTTACATCATCGGGCACTTTTTCAGCCGGCACTTTGGCCGTTTTTGCAGAAATAAAGTTTACCTGTTTTGCAAAAACCGGAAATCGTATTTCGCGAATAGCAGCGATGTCCCGAATAGCACCATTTACCACCAAGCCCCCAAGCCCTGCATTTTTACATTCTGTAACTAGAATGTCGCCGGCCAGCGCTTCTGATTCACCGGCAGTATTATTAAGAAAAACAACGTACCCCGGCGGAGCTGTATGAACCGCCTGAAGGCACGGAAGCATATCGTTCAATGTATTGACAGGATAAACAGGTCCGCATAATTTTACTCCCCCTGAATAATTAGACAACCCCGCTACTGCAAATCCAGGATTTAAGGTGGTAACAGTGTTGGCGGCATCACTAATTTGGGCACAGCCAGACGTTAGAAACATTTTTTTTACTGCTTCAATTTTATCATATTTAATTACCTCTGTTTCCATTATTTAATCCCCACCCTTAATGAAAAATTCATAAATTGACTTCAACGTCTTAATTGTATCTACTGATAGACCCTCCACTTGCACAGGGTTCCCCGTTAAGTCCTCTATAAACAGGATTAATTCAGTAACAGCAAATGAATCAAGAATGCCTGTTTTAATTAGATGCGTGTTTTCATCAAAGTTGATTTGCCCAAGCTCAGGGTTCCTCGCCAATAAAAATTTTTTCAGTTCTGTATAAAATGCTTGCTCTTCCATGTATTATGTTATTAAATATCAGATTTGATTAACTGCTTGTTTATCTAAAACACTTAGCACTGTTTCTGTAATACGACACAGTTCGTTTGCAGGAATAGTTATAGGAGGCGCAATGCGTAATCGCTCCCCGTTATTTCCTCCCGTAAAAACAAGTATTTTCTCTTTAAATAACTGCTTTACCAACCTTTTGCTGTCCATAGTCTCAAAGGATATAGTTGGTCCTGTTACATAAATATTGCTAACGTATGGGCTTCTTTTTCTTAATTTAATAGCCAACTGCTCTAGCTCAGCCTGTACCGCTTCACAAAGCGACCTGATGGGGTTGTTATCAATAAACTCAGACACCGCAGTCATGGCATAACACCCCAATGCGGATGTCTGGAAAGTGTGAGCTAGATAAAGATTATCGTTTATTTTATTTTTAAATACTTTACTATAAACTACAACAGAAAAGGGAAATAAACCGTTAGTTAAAGATTTGCTAAAAAGATATATATCGGGCTCCAGTAAATTTTCCTTTGATACAGATAGATGTCCGTGTCTGTAATATCCACATTGGATCTCATCGGCAATGGTGGTAACATTATATTTTTTTGCTTGAACAATTAATTCTTTTAACCACTCAATATTCAAAGGGATATAGCCATTTGCGCCCTGTATTGGCTCAAAAATTAAACAAGATATGGATGACCAGTCTAAGCCCAGTTCAGCAACCGGAATAAGAGGGTCAATTTGAATATAATTATCAGCTATTTGGTTTAAAACGGCCGTGTTTTGCAATGCCATCTGCCTTTGGGCGCTCGTCACCGATAACGAGTCAAGCCCCAAGCCATGGAATGAGCCTTTTATATATACTACCTTTCCTGCTTTATAACGGTTTGCCAAAGCAATCGCCGTAGAAACAGCAAAGCTTCCTCCTACCTGGATTAACAGCTCAAACTTATTTAACAGGTTTAATTTATTTAATAACCATTCCGAAAAACTATAGGCAGCCTCCGGGTAGAAGCAGGCAGCTATATCTGCTTTTGCATCTTTAAAGGGGGAGATCTGCGGGTTACAATGCCCAAAATTACAAGCACCATAGCCCGATATTAAATCGTCATACCAATGTGCATCCTTGGGGGTGTTGCCAAGCAAAATCTTTTCATTTCTAGCCTCCATTATGCGGAGGTTACTCTCATATACAAATCTTTCGTCGAACGAGCTTAGGTGCATTATAATAACTCATATGTGTCCGATCAGCCCTTAAGAACTTATTTTAGGGTTGTCGATCCGATTAAAAAATGGGGTTGTTAATCTTTTATCTTCGTAAAAACCACTAGTCCTGTAGACCAGTCAAACGGAGTAAACACGAACTCATTTGATTTATACAGATCGTTGAGTAAACGATCAACATTCACCTGATGATTCTCTGGCCAGTTTGGTTGTGGGAAAAGGTCATCTATAACATAGAATCCTCCAACCTTAACCAAATCTAAAGCAAAGTTTAGGTTTTCAAACTTTCCGGGAAAGGCATCGGCAAAAACTAAGTCAAACTTCTCACCGTCATAGTTTTTAAGCCAAGAATTGGCGTCTAAACATTCAAACGAAATGCGATCATCGTCTTCAAAAAACCTGCGTGCGACAGATTGGTATTGGTCATTATTATCAATACTTACTATTCGGCTTGTTTTATCAGCTCCTTCAGCAATCCAAGCAAGTGATAAACCGGTTCCGGTGCCCAATTCCAGCATTAAACCAGATGTTTTAGAAGCCGAAAGTGTTTTGAGTAATGAGCCTGTCTTGAGATCAGACAACATGTTGAAGTTTAACTCTTCGCTTTTTTTAACGATCTGATCGTATTGGCGTGGGAGTTTAATGGAGGATTGTGTAAGCATAGTACGTGAATAAGGTTTAAGGTTTACACCTGGAAGCGGGCCAGGCATGGTTTATTTTAATGCAATATAGCTATTTCAATGTAACTGCTATAATATTTCTTAAATATTTATATAGCTTTTTCAAATAGTGCTAGTTTCCCGTTTGCAACCAGCAGATTGTTGTTATTAATCATCATGCTTGCTGCCCTCAGATCTCTAAAAACACGTTCTAAATGGCATAGTTCATTTTTCAGATACGCATATCTCATTCCAGCTATATCCATCAAATTGTTTACAGCTCCAAATAGCTGTTCAGACGCAAACACCTTTAGATTATTTACTTTTATATAAAAGCTTGGAGACCTTAGTTTTTGTTTATTATTCGAATAGTAGCTTTGATAGTTGATCAACATTTCATTTATCATGCATTGCACGGCATCAATTGCGAGTCTGACCCGCGCAATTTTTTCTAAAGTTAATTCCGACAGCCCTCCTGTTTTATTTGTTTTGACGCTTTTGTTTAATATTGCTGTTACTTCCTTGAATACGCCTATCGTGGCGCCTAACCAGCACGACGTCCAGGCAATATGCCCAACAGGGATCATCGTTTCGTAAGCAATGTCCGCAAAGTCGGTATCTGGATTTATAATTTGATCTGAGTTAATTTCGCCCTCTAAACTTAGGCCAACACTATTGGTGCCCCGCATTCCCAGGGATTTCCAGCCCGTTGAGCTCTTTATAGTTAGTTGATTTTTTAAAGCATAAACCAATTTGATATCATTGGTTAAAGCTTCTTCATTACTTTTCATAGTTATAAGAAAAGCATCACAATAAGTACCACCGGTAACAATGGGTGCATATCGATTTAAAAGAATGCGATCAGATTGATAAATTAATGGTGAGCTTACGTTTAATAAATGCCCGCTATTGCCCACTTCAGATGTTATTGAACCTAAGTAGTGATTTTTTTTGCAAATTTCAGTTAGCAAATCGTCTATAATTACTCCCTTGCCATGATTTGCCAAACAGGCAATTTGTTGGCAATGCATTGCCCATATCATGCCGGTTGATAAACAGGCAGACCCTAGTATCTTGGCAATTTTTGTCATTTCACCCAAGTCGCCTCCATAACCTCCCAGGTTCTTCGGCACCAGAAAGTTCATTAATCCGGCGTCCTTCAGCAAGGCAAGGTTTTCTGACGGAAATGTATTCAATTCATCAACCCGATCCGAATTCTTGTAGAGTACATTTTGGAGCTTGGTGGCTATTTCTATCATGGCTTTATATGTAGTTTTCCCAATTTTTTGTTGACTTATATTAAATCAAGTAATGCATTCCGGTCAACCTTGCCGTTTAAGTTGAGAGGAAAAGTATTGACGTAAATGATATTTTCAGGCACCATATAATGTGCTAGTTTAGTGCTGCAATGATCAATGATGATATGCTTACTCACTATTTCTGCCCCTTCTATAAAAGTATAAATGCCTTCGGTTATCAACTGATCGTTGGTAACCGCAACAGAGACTACATTATCGTGGTTAACAAATGCTTTTATCACGAAATCAATTTCTTGGAGTTCTACTCTATAACCCCGTACTTTAACTTGAAAATCCTTGCGTGCAATGTAAAAAACATCATTGTCCTCATCCTGAATGACTAAATCACCGGTTCGGTACCAAAGATGTTCATCTGATTGATCCAGGTTCAGAAATTTTTTATTTGCACTTAACTCCTCAGTCCAATACCTGCTAATAACTTGACTACCGGCTAAACAAAGCTCTCCTACCGTATTATATTTTTGAACACCCAGCTCATCATTAATAATTGTGTAACGCTGATCAGAAAAAACCTTTCCTATTGAAACGAATCCAAAATTTGATTTTATATTCTGATCCGGACAAGTATAGATGGTTATTCCAATTGTTGCTTCGGTTGGGCCATATATATTGTGGATTTGCGATTTCGGCGCTATTGCCTTCCACTTTGTAGCAACCGATAAGGGCAATGGCTCACCGCAAAACAATGAATGTCTTAGCGTTTTTAAATTCATCATCTCTGATCTGACTGACTTTGTAACCAATGAGGCCAGGGAAGGAACTGAAAACCAAACGGTTATTTTATGTTTATTTGCATAAGAAACAGGCGAAAGCAATTCCGGGGGTATACATAGCGTAGCGCCTTTTGAAAAACAAACGAATATGTCATGGATACTCAAATCAAATGTTAATTCAAATAGCTGGGAAAAACGATCGCTTTCTTCAAAGTCAAAAAGCTTATTGATGTTTTCTATATAACTAATAACATTTAGGTGCTTAATTGCTACCCCTTTCGGAACACCCGTACTCCCGGAGGTAAATAATAAATATGCTACATCGCTCGATGCAACATAATCTGTTGGATGTTCATCGTAAAGATCTTTATTGGTAAAAATAGCAGCACGCTTAGTTTTTTGCAGGTCGGCGTCAATATTGATACAATCAACCGAAGGGAAAATCAAATTAATAGGACTTTCCGCAGCTATTTCCACCAAAATTTTACCAGACGCGTCACCAGCTATAACGGTATTTAATCCTGATAGAGCAATGATTTGTTGTTTTCTTTCAGCTGAAAATTTAGCGTTGATCGGAACGTACCCCCTGCCCGATTTCAAGATTGCTAATATTGAAACGTAAGTCCAAAAGGTTTTATAGGTTACTATGCCTACAAGGTTAGAACAATCCATGCGACACAATAAAGAGCTCAGCTTACAGACCTCATCATTTACTTCTTTGTAGGTGTATATCTTATCGTCGATAACGAGACATGACCTGTTTGGCGATGCCTTTAAGCTCTTATGAAAATAATTATAAATATTAAGCATAGGTTTAGGAAGTCTAAGGTGCGTCAGCCAATTGTTACATGCTCTCCTTAACTTGATTGACGGCTTGTAAAAGTGAATTTGCGGTCTTAAAGGTAGTCTCACTCAAATATTCCTCTGGGATTGCTATTTGCAGTTCATCTTCAATATCGAGCAATATACTGACAGATGACATAGAATCCAGGCCATAGTCTTTCAATTCCCTGTTAACATCAATAACAATAGATTCATCCAAGCGTTTTAAATGCCTGCGCAAAATCGCAACAATTACATTCTGGATCGGAGTCATGACGGTGATAAGTTTAAGGTTATAATCAGTTTCTCGGTATTACCCGCTAAACTTGATAGTGCAATGTAAATATTTTTTTGTTTATTATTATGTTTTTTGCTTTTTGCGGATTATTTTATCAAAGGAGAAAATTATCGTCCTGACTGATTTCCTTTAACATTTCTTCAAACGCCTCAGTAAAACGTAAAATGGTCTCCCTTTTAAATAAAGCTGAGCAATACTCTACTTTTACCAAAATTCCGTCTGAAGATTGAATGCACCAGAACGCTAAATCCAATTTCGCAACATTGTAGATTTCCTCATGTTTATCAAATCTGGTCCACTCTATTGAATTAAAATTAATGTCTTGTATGTATTCGGTTTGATAAGAAAACAAGACGTCATAAACGGGGTTTCGCGACCAGTCCCTATCCATTCTTAGATGCTTAATTATCTCATCCAGAGAAAAGCTTTCGAAAGAAAAAACATCTATCAGCTTTTTCTTAACATCTTCAACTAATTGTCTAAAAGGCATGTTACGGTTAGGGAAACACCTTACAGGCACCGTATTGGCAAACGGACCAATTGTTTTTTGAAATTGCTGAAGCGGGCGCCCGCTTACAGGAACGCCGATTATGATATCTTCATCTCCGGTTATTCTGAAAAGCGTTGTAACGAACGCCGAGAAAAACAGTGTAAATGCGCTTATTTTCATTCTTTTTGCGGCAGTTAACAAATCATTCTTTTCAGGAACTTCAATTTTAAAGCTTACGCTATTTCCTTCGTAACTCTGATATAACGGACGTTGATAATCTGTTGATAAATTAATTTTGGGCAAAACGCCGTGTAGTTGCTTTAGCCAAAAATCCAAACTTTTTTGTTTGAGATTTACAGGAACGCTTTGTTCCATGTGGATAAAGTCCTGATAGTTGAAAAGCACATCTGGCAGCGGTTCAGAATTATAAATTTGGCATAGTTCCCTGATAAAAATACCGATGGAAATTCCATCAACTAATATGTGATGGAAGTCGATGCTCAAAATGTAATAATTATCTACTTTAAAGGTAGCTGCTCTACAAAGAGGAGCAACTTCTAAGTCAAATGGCTGAACAAAGTTTTTGAGGTCGTTAAGCACTCTCTGTTCGGTGGATTCAAACCGCGGTATTTTAAATATTTCTACAGGCGAAATATATTGAGTCAGCGCAACATCTTCTATCTCGAAACGGGATCTTAAAATCTCATGTCTTAAGATCACCTCAAGAAAAGACTTTTCCAGTTTTTCAAAGTTAACATCACCTTTAAGCTTAAATATCGATGGAACATTATAAATTAAACTACTAGGATCCATGTTATGCAGTACAAATATTCTGGTCTGACTTGCGGATAAATTATATTTGACCTGCCTGTCCATTCTGACCAGTTCTTGCTTGCCTGCTTTTGAGATAGAATTACACAATCCACTAATAGTTGGATTTCTGAAAAACTCAGATATAGCAACTTCGACATCGTAAAAGGTATAAACTTTGAATAGCATCTCCAAAGCGTTTATAGAATTGCCGCCTAACTCGAAAAAATTTTGATCGCAATCAACCACTCTTGAGTCAATACAAAGAATAGCCGACCAAATTTGTATCAATTGTTTTTGAAGATCCGTTAAACTCAAATTCTCATTATCCGCAACACTTTCTCTTTCTGCCTTTGGTAAACTTTTGAAGTCAATTTTGCCCGATTCTGTAAGTGGAATTTTGTCAATCTGGATAATGGTATTGGGGATTAAATGACCTGGCAAATTTCTTTTTAGAAACTCTTTTAATTTCTTCAAATTAACAACTACATCAGCTTTAATATAACTGCAAAGCATTTTGTTTTCCCCTTCTCCACCTACGGTAACTATCGCCTTTGATATGTTTTGATACTTTTCAATCGCAGAACTTACTTCCGCGAGCTCTATTCTAAACCCTCTGATCTTAACTTGAAAATCATTTCTACCGTGAAAAATAAGGTTTCCTTGCTCATTCCATTTAACGAGGTCTCCCGTTTTATAAAGTACGCTGTTATGTATAGTCGGAATTGTTATAAAGGATTTAGCAGTTTTTTGCGCATCTTTATAATAACCTAAACCAACGCAATAACCCCCAACGTATAGATCCCCGATAACACCAATGGGTTGTATAACCTGCTGATTATTTAATACAAAGGCGTATACGTTTTGAATGGGTTTACCTATCGGAACTTCAATGCTTTCCTGATTACTGATTTCATGAGCAACACACCCTATCGTCGCCTCCGTAGGGCCGTAGAGATTGAATAATCTTATAAGAGGATGCCGCTTTTTAAAATTGACCGCTGCATTTCTATTAATTTCATCACCGCCAATAATTATAGCTTTAAGTGGACTTAATCTCTCATAAAGCTCGCTGCTTTTTTCTGTAGAATTGGAGATAAATAAAAACATCGATGGTACGAAATCGATCATTGATACCTTATGTTTAAATATTGCCGCCGTAAGCTTGGACACCGATAGAATGTCATCCGGCGCCATCATGATCGTTTTTCCTCCATTAATAAGTGGCCACAACATTTGCCAAATTGAACTGTCATAAATGTATTTTGTAGTTACAATAACGGATTCTGAGACTTCTGGGCCGAAAAAATCGTTCATCCAAAAAAGGCGATTCATTAACCCTTTATAGGGTATAAGAACCCCTTTCGGCTTTCCCGTTGAACCGGAAGTATATATCATGTAACATGGTTCAAGAAGATCAATGTTTAAGTTTTGTTTTTTTTCATAAGCCATTTGGTTTAATACGTCCCTATCAACGCTCAAAACTTTAAAATTCCTCATTTTCAAGTCACTATGGCTTAATACAATTACAGGTTCAATTTCCGTCAAGATTTCCGTCAGTCTTATTTCCGGCCAGCTGTTATCTAATGGCACGTACACTCCGCCGACTTTTAATATTGCTAAAAAGGATATTAATAATTCTGGTGTCTGCTCAAACAATACAGGCACCAGGCATCCCCTTTTAACTCCTTTTAAGCTTAGTAACTCTGCTAAAGCTGATGCCATATGTTCCAATTGACCGTAGGTAACCGTTATCGTGTTAAATACAGCTGCGGTTTTTTCCGGATTTAGCTTAACTTGTAATTGGAATAAATCAATTATTGTTTCTGAACCTATACTTTTATTATTAGTACAGGAAAACTTGGTTAGCAATGTTCTCTCGTCTGGAGCGATAATCGGTAGTTGAAAAATATTTATTTCAAGAATATCTGATAAGCTATCGAGAATATGAGCCATTGAATCCAGCATCCTTTTGACCAATGACGAACTGTATTTGTGGGCCTTATAATCCAGCCTGATCTCTAACTTGTCGTTATAGTCATAAACCCTTAAGGTGAGGTCATTATCAATAAAACGAGCATTCCTCCGCACCGGCGCCTGGGATTCTATATCTAAAAACATTGGTAGTGCGTCCTCTGAGAAATAGTTATACGCGACTGAAAACAGTGCCTGGGTATTGGCTTTATTTGCTAAATTGTTGAGATCGGCGAAGGAAATGTGCTGATTATCATACCCCTCTTTATAAATTTTAAATGACTCTTTCAGTAGTTGGCGAAAGGTGCATTCATCTTGAATATCGAATCTTAAACCGATGGTATTAACAAACATACCGATCATGCTATCGAATCTTTCATCCTGATCTCTACCGGCATAGTAAGTGCCTATTACAATGTCACTTTGGTTAGAATATCGAGATAAGATAAGATAGTAAACCGCCAATACTAAAGTAGCCGCTGTTGTGCGATGCTTTGAACAAAAACTTTTTAACCCCATTGCGTTGGCGAATAAAAACTCAGACGCAGCCAAATCTGAATTGTTGCACCACTCACTTTTAAGAGGGATTCCTGTCCATGGTATTTCCTTTTTATATTTTTGCTCCCAATACGTTCTGGGCTTTTTTCTTTCCAGTCCCTCATGCTTTTCCAGCAAACTACGATTTAGGAACTCCGAGTACTGCCAGATACTTTGTTTGAATTCTTTTCCGGTAGTTGTGTGATTATATAAATTAATTAGCCCTTCCCAAATTTTAGCAACAGATACACCATCTGCAAATATGTGATGACATCGCAGAATAAGATGATATTTATTATTTGGAAGCTGTAAAACAACTAGTTTAATGTTATTAGCTTGGAGGTCGGAATTAGTATTGACTTCTGACAGATAACGCTCTTCCGCTTTATGTTCAGCAGAAATAATATCATCGTATGAAAAATCTTCATACACGAAATTTTTGTGATTTTCACAATACGGATTTATCTCTTGAAAGGGTTTTCCGGCTATCGTTATTATCTTATACCTCAAAATTGAATTCCCTTCCAAGATGGAGTGCCATGCGGTTTTCAGCGCTATAATATTTAACTTCCCGTTAACTAACTTCTCGTTAACTATATTCCAACGAAAGGAACTTTCAGGGTTGATCTGAATTGACAACCAAATGTTATATTGTTGATGAGAAAGTTCAAACATCTTAGTAAATTTTGTGATAGGTTAAAGGTTGTAGTGGGGGTTTATGTTACGATATTATTCAGAATCGTGGTAAAAATATAACGCCATCCAGTCTAAAATTTCATGACGAAGTATGCTCTGCGAATAAGATAAAGTAAACAAATGATCTGTATCCGCTAAAATTTTTATTTTAAAATGGTCCGATGTGTTTTCTTTTTTAAACCAATCTTTGAGTAAAAGTTCAAATAAATCAAAGGCTACGCTACCTTCACAAATTATATAAAACAACTTGGTTTTGCTATTATAAGCCTGCCGGTGTCTGTTTAAAATTTGCGGTTCAGATTTTTGCTCAATAACCTTAGAGGTTTGGTTAGTTAACAGATGTTTAAACTTTGAAACCAATAATTTTCTATTTGATAAAACTTTACTTTTGCCTGTTAAAAGCTTAATCCACCGCGATAAATTCAAAGCGTTTTTTTTATAGTATCTAACTTTTGTTCGTTCGAGAGCATTATCAATTACACTAACATATTCATCCCCTTCTAAATATATGCCGTTGATTGGGATGCACCCTACTATGGAAGGGTTATTTAGTGCGAAATGAAATGCGGTTTCCGCGCCACTACATATACCTATAATAATGAATTTATGTATGTTTTTATGTGAGGATATGTAGCTCATTGCCCAACTTATTTCATGTTTAAGCTGCTCTTTAAAAGGCAGATTGGTTTCTATCGCAAAACTCTCTCCCAAGCCTGAAAAGTCAAACCTTAAACTTAAAAAACCGGCAAGGCCCAAGTCTCTGGCGATGTTCACATAAAGGCGTTGGGGGCCAACCCGATGGAGCGAGCCGGAATTTAGCAATAAAACAGCGGCATCACTCTTATAAATGTCGGGTGCCGTCAATATGCCATTAAGTTGATTATTGTCTCCGAAGACAATTACGGTTTCATTATACATTTTCGAGCCAATTGCATATAACATCCATTTCATAATTGGGCAAACTCTTCTTCTGCTCTTCATCTTCGGTCTTAACCCAAAATTTGTCATTCATAATTTCATAGAATTTAACGTTAGCGCTGTTGCTATCAAATGCAGGGGATGTTTTATCAATTATCAGACATTTATTATATCGATAATAGTCAGCACAATCGATATCAAGTTGTCTTATCTCTTTCAAAAAGTCGCCGGACATTGGATACCCTGAAATTTCGGAATCCGTCTTGCCTAAGAATTTCGTGTTTACAAATGCGCCTTTTAACCAATTGCTGTAGCGCTCTTTCATTTCAGCTAAGTGCGCATTTCCTTTACAAACCGGGCTAATCAGGATCAATCCATTTATATCTGCTTGCTTAGAAAATAAAATTGAAACGGCTCCTCCGAAACGTACGCCAAAAAGAAAAATCTTTTCGGGATTAATAGCCGATCGAAAATCCTTTTCGATCTGATGAAGATCATCTAAACATTCAGAAAGTGTAAAGTCTTCTGACTGCCCGGAAGAGTCTCCGCTGCTTGTGTAATCGAACCTTAAAACATGGAATCCGTTTTTTGCAAGCTTTACTGCTAATTTGAAATAAAATTTGTGACACCGCATGTATTCCTGGCCAAAAGGATAGCACATAATAATCCCGATGTTCTTGTCCACATTATCAGACGGGGGATGATAAGCCGTATAGAGCTGTTTTTTAGTTGTGCATGTAAAGAAGCATTCCATTTTGAAAGAGTAATTTAATATCTGGGCATGTTATAGATAAATGACGTCGACTTATATGAGAATTCGAATTAATGCAATTCTTCATTTTTATTGATGCTCCAACAGAATTGCATTAACGACTGGTTAAAAAAATCTTTAAATGTAGGTTTGAGTTGAAATTTGTTTTCAATTTTTGATATAATTCTTATCACTTGAAAAGAATTTCCGCCTATATCAAAAAAATTATCGTCTTTGTTGACTGATTTAAGTTCAAGTACTGATTCCCAGATCTGTTTTATTTCATTAAAAAATGCGCTTTCTTTTTCGGATAGTTCCACTCCGACCGGAGTTCGGCTATCGGATGTTTCTATAACATTTTCTTTTACGAACTCAAATCGTTTATATGGCAAATTCTCGGTTCGCTCCAAGAGATACTTTCTGATTGCAAGCGTTGAAATATTGGCTTCTGATTTAAAGACGATCTTTATTTTATCCTTAGTAGCAAGATCTTCAATTACTTTAAACCCGGAAATATCATTATGTGCGCTTAATGCTTGCTCAATTAACTGAATAGGGGTAGAAAGTCGGAGATTATCTAAGTCGGGCATTAACTCTGCAAACAGATTACTTGCCTGAGGCATATTAAACACCTTACCAACTTTGTAGTACGGCAAGTGATGGAGATTTGGCTCATTATAGATTTTTTGCTCCCAGAAAACTTGTACGCTATTATTATCACTAACATTTAAATCATGTATGGCACTTGGCGGTGTTTCATAACCACCCGCGGGGATATTTTCGAATTGAGGTAACGGTTTCTCGAAATAAAGTTCTCCGACGGAAGGGTTATCTCTGTGAGTCTCTGTTACGTTCCTTTCAAAAACGGTGTCAAGGCTTTCTTTCCGCACCAATATCCATGTCTTCTCCAAATGTTCTTTTATCGGAACATTCTTTAATGTTGGCCTGTAAGTTGCCCTAATTTTCTCAAAGCCATTACTCTTGCAGAGTACTACCAATCCATCCATAATAAGTTCTTCTACACCTCTTCCCAGAACACGGCAGCTTAACATATAACTTTCAAGGTTGACCGTTTTTCCCTCGAACGACGCTTGTAAAAAGCCGACTAAGCCATAAACTCCAAATCGATCAGAGACGCGAATAGCCCAGCATAAGTTATTCTCGTGACTCACCATGTCCATGAGTTGAGGAACGGTAAGCCTAACGGTGCTTAGATTAAATTGGTTTGTTCTAAATGTAAGCTGTGAGATTCTTTCTAAGTCATCATTACAAATTTTCTGCATACTAACCTTTATATTCAGGTCAGCTAAAAAGTCCGATATCGAAATTGCTTCATTTAGATATTGTGTTCGTAACTTTTCTTCCTTATAAGCCGATGTCCGCATAGCATCCTCTAAGGTTATCCTGGATTTATCGAACACCCAGCAATTTTTCAGATAAATATTTATGCTTGTTTGTTCAGGGGGTAGCTGAAACGTAAATACTTCCGGCCTGATTTTCATCATATCCATACATTCTTTGTTGTCGTCATCGATGAAAATAAAACTATCTATTCCCAGGTTGAGCTCCAGGGCAACCTCCGATATGTTTTCTGACTTAGGCTTCCAATTAATTCTCCAGCAAACAAAATCATCTTTGCTTAACACCATTGACGTGTTTTTCTCAAAAACGTCCCAAACATCCGCTTCGTTATTTTTGCTAAGTAGCCCAAGTAAAAAACCCTTTTTCGATAACTCTTTAATAAATCTCTGTAAATCCTGATGCGAATCTGTTACGGTTATCCCATATGTACCTAATTCGCCGCACACGCCAGACCATAGCGTATTATCGCAATCCAGCAATATGGCTTTAAATGGGCTGTTAACAGAGGCGACAACAGCACGCCATAAAGAAACACTCGTTATATTATAGAAATCATGGGTAAAGGGTATATTTGCCTGACGATAAGAAATAGCATCGTAAACATCAGCGTTCGAATAACTACTTGTCCAGTTTGTTCCATCAACGACTGTTAAAGCAGAAATGTTATTTATATTGTTCAGAAAGTCAGTTTGCAAATGCTTAACTTTTTGGTGTATTACCTCGCTTTGAGGTAAATAGACGGGATACAAACAGAATATAACTGATTTGGTCAATGTTATTTCGCCTAAAACTGTGGTTATAACATTTAGTATTTTTTTTAAATACGTTTCATTAAATAATCGATCGTCGGACTGATCGGGGAGAAAATCCTGGATACGAAATAGTAATAGGTTTACATCAAAATTTATTTTATTTGTATCCCTTTCCGTAAGTAAATCTTGTACAAATTCAGCCGGATTTGTAAATAATAAGTTCAGATCATAGCCGAATAACTTCGCCAGCCTTTCAAATCCCGTAGCTAACGGCTCAGCTGTAAAAGATGAAAAAATGCGAACATTTATTTTTTTTAGTTGAACTGGATCCGGGTTCATCATGATAGATTGTCTTAAAATTAAAAAGAGCCAATGGATTCAGCGATTAGAGTCTTAAATGAACCAACAAATGAATTCATTTGAGCTATTGGCAATAGGTTTTTCTTAAAAAATAAGGTGCCTTTTAGTCCCCCATTGATTTCGAGCAAATCCATCTTTAAGTCTAGTAGCGAGATACCGTCTTCCACGTCTATTTTAGATAGTCCCATTGTTTTCAACTCATCGTTCAAGTCAATATCTACTTCATTGTGAATGACTATCATTGTATCAAAAAGAGGATTTCTAAATGCATTTCGTTTAATACCCAATTTTTCAACCAGCTGCTCAAAAGGATAATCCTGATTATCATATGCGGCCAATAATATTTCTTTCGCTTTGACAACAAATTGCAGAAAAGAGCTTCCATGGTCAATATTAAATCTTAATGGTAAGAAATTGGCAAACACCCCGAGCGTACCTTCCAATCCCGGATGTTTTCTACCGGCAACGATTGTCCCAATCGTTATGTCATTTTGTTGCGAGTATTTTGAAACTGTTAGAGTGTAAACTGCGGTATATAGAATATTGGGAGTGATGCTTAAATTTTCACAAAGTCTTTTAATTGCAGATATTGTCTCGACATCAATGGAGAAGTTGATCTGAGCACCTAAATTTTTACGATTATCATTATCTTTTGCCGAGAAAGGGAATTCCAAAAGCGGCGGTTGTTTACTAAAAATGTTTAACCAGTATTTTTCCTGGCTTTTGTGGCCTTCCATGATGTTATTCAGTAACCATTCAGAATAATCCTTGTATTGTAATGGGCTGGATGAAAGGGTTTTATTATGATAAATATCAACGAGTTCTTTGAAAAAAATATTTTTTGAAACGCCGTCAGAAATTATGTGGTGGGTATCAAACATCAATATTCTTTTGTCACTATCTATTGTAGATAATATCTCCAATCTTAGCAAAGGCGCTTTATCTAAAGAAAAGGGACGAACAAATTTTTGAATCTCATTTTCTACGTCACTTTCGTCCGCCGTTGTTTCACTAATAAACACGTCGGCTTGTTTGGATACAATTTGAAAAATACCGTCATCATTATAGACAAATTTTGTCCTCAAACTTTCGTGTCGATTTACTAATGAATTTAATGCGTATTGTAGTTTATTTACATCAAAGAATTTATCCAGCTCAAAGAATGCGGGCATATTATACCCAACATAGGTAGGATCCATAAACTGGAGAATAAACATTCGTTTTTGTGCAGGCGAAACCAAATAAGCATCCTTTTCTATTGCTTTTGGTATTGTCTCTAAAGATGTCTGCGACATGGTTTCACTTAGTCTGATGATGTCTTCCAGGTTGGGTGATTTAAAAAACTCCGACATCGGTAGTTTTACACCTATCTTTTTCCAAACCTTATTGATAAACAATATTGCACTTAAAGAATTTCCACCCAGTTCAAAGAAATTGCTGTTTTTAGATGGGCTTTGAACATTGAGGATCTCATTCCAGATGTTTATAAGCTGCTCAGATTTTGTTTTAGCTTCCCCGCCCTCATTAAAGCCGGATACGATATCGGGCAAAGATTTAAAATCTATTTTTCCGTTATGAGTAATTGGTAGTTTTTCCAAGTAAAAAAAACGGCCCGGAATCATATACTCAGGTAAATAAGATATAAGATGTAACTTTATCTCACTTACGTCTAATGCGTATTCACAGGTATAATAAGCGCAAATAACCTTTTCGTTTATTATTGATTCTTTAATTGTAACAACAACTTCTTTTATGCCGGGTATTTTTTTAATTTGAGATTCAATTTCTTTCAATTCAATTCTGTAACCTCTGATCTTTATTTGATGATCTGCCCGACCGCAATATTCAATATTTCCGTCAGCATCCCATTTTGCTAAATCTCCGGTCCTATACATTTTCCCTTTACCTTCAAAAATGTCGTCAACGAATTTTTGCTGAGTAAGATCAAAATTGTTAAGATACCCAATAGATACCCCATCGCCGCCAATGCATAATTCTCCTATGGTATTTAATGGTTGAGGATTGTTCCAGTAATCTAAAATGTAGACACTGGTGTTTCTAATTGGCTTTCCGATTGTTAGTTTTTTGCTTGCAGTTAAATTTGTAAAAGTTGACCAGACCGTTGTTTCTGTAGGGCCGTAGAGATTGTATAAGTTGTTCTTGTATAACGCCTTTACACCTGTAAATAGCTCATCAGATAATGCTTCACCACCCACCATTAAATGTTTAACAACCTGAAGCCATTTAATAGCATCTGTGTCTGTTAGAAAGGCTCTTAAACGGGACGGAGTACAGTGTACGTGAGAAACATTGTTTTCTATTATACAATTATTAAGCTGTTCCGGGAACTCCTGTTGTCGCTTGTTAGCTATCACCACAGTCATGCCGCTGGCCAGGGGTAAAAGTGTTTCTGAAATTGATAAATCAAATGAAATTGGTGCAAGCATTAACAGAGCCCGTTTAGCTTCAAAGGGAATTATTTCCTGCATTCCAATAATGAAATTGATCAAATTACTGTGCGTAATCTGCACACCTTTCGGATTTCCGGTGGATGCCGATGTATATATAACATAAGCTAACGACTGTTTGCTACCCTTGATAACGGGTTCTGGCAATCGAGCTTCCCAATCACAGTTTTCCAGCAAAAAAGGTGTCGTTTTTTTTACGCATGAAAATTTATTACCTAAGGCATTAGTGGTAAGTATAAACTCTAATTTACTGTCTTCAATTATATATTCCACCCGGGCCACAGGAAAATTGGTGTCAATGGGGAGATAGGCGCAACCAGCTTTCATTATACCAATAATACCAACCATCATGTCAATTGACCGATCAAGAAGCAACCCGATCATCGCTCCAGGGATAACTCCAAGTTGAATTAAATTTGCTGCTATAGCATCAGCTTTGTGGCTAAGCTCCAGATAAGTTATCGCTTCCTTCTCAAAAACAACAGCTTTGCTTTTCGGATTCAACTTGACTTGCTTGTCAAAAAAGTTTAAATAGTGGGCCTCTGTAGCATCCGGGCTCTTTAACCGGTTAAACTCACATAGGATTTTGTGTTTTTCTACTTGGTTGACTACTTCGAGTCTGCTTATTTCTCCATGATTATCAGCAATGGTATTGTTTATTAAATTAATAAGGCATTGGTGTATTTGCTTGATAACTCCATTGGAATATGCATTCTCCTTATAGAACATTTCCAACCCTGGAATGTCCTCCCCGACTTTAAAAACAAAAGCAAGGTTATATTTTTCAACTGTCGCAACATTCAAATCATACTTGTCTTTGAAAATTATTATAGTTTCAAAAAGCTCCGTCTCACCGGCCTGACCTTCAGGCGCTTGTTTTGATATAAGACCTAAGTAGTCTTCATGGTGAGACTTTATTACATTTATTAATTTAAGAATTTCGTTTTGGAATTGGATAAAAGATTTATCCTCAGATAAGTCTATTGGAAAGGGTGTAGGGTCATCCGATTTTGATAGGAAGCTGGAATTATCTACCATCGATATCCCTAAACAAAATTTTGTGTTGCCACTAAGTTTTGCGATTAAAACACTTACAAAGGCGATAAAGGCTGCATATAAATTAGCGTTCTTTTCCGTCCAGTTTTGCTTTTGCATCGTTTCGGCCGATAAAAAAGCTGATTCATATGATTGGAAACTTTCTTTTTTTCCACCGAATACGTCATGAAAAAACGATCCTTTCGTTTGCAGCGGTTCGAGCAGTTTTTTGTTTGCCGGAGTGTCTTCTGCAAAGATGTTTTCTGAAAGATTTTTTTGAGGGTTTAGGTGCATTAATATATCGTTTATTTGAAATAATAGCTTGTCTTATTCTGGCACAAATTCATCTATAACTTCAGTTTTGTATATCCGCATTGGCCTTGTGAATGGGCGTTCGGAAACTACACTCAATTGGTAATTTTCATAAAATGTCTCTGATAAGTAGTAAAAATTTCTACCTCGTATACTCACCGTGTTATCTGCTATATCAATGTCACGGAATGATACTGCCAAGCCCCGGCCATCTGCTTTAACAGCTGCTTCTTTTACTGTCCAATATTTATAAAACATTGCATATGGATCATCGGCTGTATTTATATGATTTGCTTCTTTAGGGAATAGCTTTTCTATCAATAAACCTATCTCACATTTTTTATCTATTTTTTCTACGTCTATTCCAACTATACTTTCATGGCTATATCCGCAAACAACATAATCGCCTGAGTGTGAAATGTTAAAATGTAAATTGTTGTTGATATAAGGTTTGCCATTAACATTATATTTT
>Ga0164241_10000366_pt1 | contig 89462 bp, 80 predicted proteins | sample OricomyardsoilBY_FD_108780 | JGI IMG/M metagenome (GOLD analysis project Ga0164241, IMG submission 108780) | Backyard soil microbial communities from Emeryville, California, USA - Original compost - Back yard soil (BY) | ecosystem: Environmental > Terrestrial > Soil > Unclassified | place: USA... | reverse complement strand
TACCGGGGTGGCCACCGGGAAAGGTCCCACCGTCCACACACCCGTGTCCGTGGCGGTGGTGATCATTGCGGGATCATAGTCGTTGGTGATGTCCAACATGGTATCGGAGCCCAGTACGCTCACATGCACATCGATGTTGTAGGTCTGCGCGACGCAATCGGTGTTAATGGAGTAGGTGGCCACGGGCGGGGTGCAGTCATAGCAGCCGACCGTCCAAGCCCATTCCTCATAGCCGTAGGACTGGCAACTGCCGTACTCATCCGAAGTGATCTCCATATAGATGTCCGTACCTGTGGAGATGACCTGCAACCCCGTGAGGTCATAGCTGTTGTAGATGGGAGGCTCGAACAGGATGGGGGAACTGGAACTGTTGTCCGGCCCGTCATAGATCACGAAATGGTCACCATAGCCGAAGCCATAGTAATCCACGAAGCCTGCCGTGAATATGATGGACAAGGGCATGCCCGGGGTGGTGTTGTGCCAATGCCAAGCGTGTACTTGGTTGTCACCATAGCAATAGGTAGAGCTCAACGCGGGCTCACCACAGGTCACCAGCACCGGGCACAGCCCGGCCTGCTGGTCGTTGAAGTGCAGATTGCACAAGGGGTCGCTGCTGTGCGCCACGGTGACGTCCACAAGATCGCCAACCGTGAAAGGGCCGAGGTTGTATGTACCGATAGGCTGACCGGCTAGCGTAACGTCGGCTCCTCCATTCACACTATGGACGATATCCACGCTGGTGCCGTCACCGACGCCCGTCACGTTCACCGTGAGGGAGAATTGGTTGTTATCGCAATCATCCACAGTGGTCACCGTTGCTGCGGGAGGAGTGCAATCCAATAGCAACTGGACCGTCGTTGTTTGGCAGATGCTGGCTTCATCGCAGGCGTCGTTGACGGTCCAACTGGGATAGAGCAGATCCGAGGCAGTGGCCGTGACCGTCAACGGTGAATAACCGTTCCCGATAACGGGTCCGTCCGACGAACCTTCGTGAACAGTGACATAGTAGCCACTGGTACAGGTGAACGTGTAGCTCCCCCCCGCGATAGCAGGGCCAATGGACGAATAGTCCCCCCCGAAAGAGCACGCGTCTATCGTGGTCACGGCACCAAACGGATCCGGGACGATCGTATTGGGCGGGTACAAATACGTATTCGTGCATTGCGCCAACAATCCGCTTAACGGCAAGGTCAGCAACAAGATGAGGGCATACGACCTCAACGTGGGTAGAGCTTCTCTCATGGGTAGGTTTTAAGGGGGCAGGGCGACAATTTATGTGAATGGGAGGCAGCCTTGGACACTCGGTTGATAATTGTGGCTCAGGATGATCCGTCCGTGACTGCCTTCGCCCGTTGAAAGGGCTTGCAACCTATGATCACGAAGCCCGTAGTACGGCCCTCCATGCTGCGCATTATCCACCTCCTGCCCCTGGCCGCCCTGCTCCTTTGCGCGCCATTGCGTTCATTGGCGCTGCCCTCCACTCCCGTCCCGGTGCATCCCGTGCTTTCCCTCGAACGGTTGCATGCGGAGATCTATCTCGCGGAAAAGGAAAAGGACCAGCCCCGGTTACTGAAGTGCCTCCGGGAGATACGGGACGTACAGATCCAATACGGTGCATTGGATTCAGCCATCATGAATGGCATCCGCATCGTTGGCATCAGCGGCATTTCCGATGACCGGCCGGCCATGGCCGCGGATTGGCAGGCGATGGCAAAGGCATACCAGCGCTTGGGTAGCCTGTCGGAGGCCGTGGATGCTCAAAAACGGGCGTTGCTGATCCTGAAGACCACCGATGATCCCAAACTCGCCGCGTCCGCCTTGCTGGACCTGTTGGACCTGCTTCTGGAGGCCAAGCGCTTTCCGGAACTCAAGCATGCAAGTGATGAGGCCATGATCACCATGAAAAGCTTGGGTGACCGGAACGGACAGACCCGGGTCCTTTCCATCCAAGGTCAAGGGCTCCTTGAACAGGGTCGTCCGGTGGATGCCTTGTCCCTCCTGCATTTGGCCTTGAGGGATGCGCAGGGCATGCAGGATGTCCAGTTGAATGCGCAGACCCTCTTCGCCCTCGCGCGTGCCAATGCCGACATCAAGGATTGGCGGGCGGCGCGGACCCAATTCGACCAAGGGCTGATATTGGTCCCGGATGCTGAAAAGTATGACCCGGAACTATTCGGTCTCCGCGCCAGCATTGAAGAAGGAACAGGGGACCTGGCTGCCGCACTTCACTCCGAACGCCTCCGTTCGGCAACGACCGACTCCCTGCGCACAGCTACGAGGGCCGAACGGTTGACCCAACTTCAATCCTTGTATGGATCGACCCTGAAGGACCAGGACATGGACGCCCTGCGGGCCGAGAACCAAGCGGCCGCCGAAGCCCTTGCCACCGCGCGGCAACGGGTGGGCTTGGCGATCATCGTAGGCGTGATCCTGCTCGCGCTCGTGGTCGTGCTCTCCTTGTTGCGGGGGAGATATCTGGGGACCGCACGCCGAACGCGCCTGAAGAATGCGGTGATCCATAGGCAAGCCGATGAGATCCTGGTCAAGAACCTCGAATTGGAACAGCACAATCTTCGCCTGCGGGAGATCCTGGAGAACGAACAGGAAAAGGATGTCGTGCTCATGGATGTACACTACCGCACCAAGGACAGCCTGCAACTGGTGAGCGCACTGCTGAAGATGCAGGCCTTCCACGGAAAGGACCCGCAGATGGATTCCCTCATGCGGGACCTTCAAGGCCGGATCCACTCCATGGCGCTGGTGCACGAGCACCTCTATAAATGCGGCGACCTGAACCGGGTGAATGTCAAGGCCCACTTCATAGCCTTGTCCAATGCGGTGTTGCGGCACCACGGCCTCGAGCACCGGATCACCGTGGACTTCGACATCTCCCATGACCGCGCCAGGCCTGCGGACCTCACGCCGCTGAGCCTGCTCCTCAATGAGCTCTTGACCAGTAGCGCCAAGCACGCCGCCTCCCGCGACCGCTCGGGCAGGATCCATGTGGTGTTGCGGCCCTTGGCGGAACATCGCTGTGAATTCCTGTTCACCGATGAAGGCACCGGATTGGAGCAGGAACGGTTCCTCCGCGCCGATTCATTCAGCAGTGAACTGATACAGGTCCTGGCCCAGCAGCTCAATGGCACGATCCATTTGTTGAGGAGCGATGTGCTCACCTTTCAGATGGCCTTCGACACCGGTGAGGGGGATAGGATGCTGATGGCCTCCTGAGCCACGCCACGCGGATACCTACTTTCGCGCCGCATCCGCCCTTCGGGGCACATCCCTTGAACACGTTGGAAACTTCCTCTCCGGTCAGCGACTTTCGCACCCTCGGCCTCGACCCCGGCCTGCTTGATGGCCTCGACGCCATGGGCATCCGCTCCCCCACTCCCATACAAGCACAGGCCATTCCCGCCGCCCTCGATGGCCGCGACCTCATTGCCTGCGCGCAGACCGGCACCGGCAAGACCGCTGCCTTCCTCCTTCCCCTCATCGAGGTGATCCACGGCTACAAGCCCAAGGTGGAGGGTTCCGTCCGTGCGCTCATCGTAGTACCTACACGTGAGTTGGCACTGCAGATCGACCAGCAGATGCAGGCCATCGCCTACTTCACGCCCATCACCTCCATGCCCGTGTATGGTGGAAGCGATGGAGCATCCTTTGATCAACAGAAAGCCGCGCTTAGCGGTGGCACCGAAGTGATCGTGGCCACGCCGGGCAAACTGCTCAGTCACCTCAATCTCGGCTATGTCTCCATCGAAGGCCTGGAGTTTCTCGTGTTGGACGAAGCCGACCGGATGATGGACATGGGCTTCATCGACGACATCAACCGCATCATCAAGTTCCTTCCGAAGGAACGGCAGACGTTGATGTTCAGCGCCACCATGGCCCCTCCCATCCGCGAGTTGGCGAAGAACATCCTGCAAGACCCAGTGGAGATCTCCATCGCGTTGAGCAAACCCGCTGAAGGTGTTGCCCAAGAAGCCTACGTGGTGCACGAGCCGCAGAAGGCCCCGCTGATGGAGGAGATCCTGAAGACGAACGAGGCCACAAGCATCATCATTTTCGCCGGTCGCAAGATCGAAGTGAAGAACCTCGCGCGGCACCTGCACAAGCGCGGCTTCAACGCGCAGGCCATGCACAGTGACCTGGAGCAAGGCGAGCGCGAGCAAGTGATCTTGGACTTCCGCAACCGCAAACTGCGCATCCTCGTGGCCACCAACGTGGTGAGCCGCGGCATCGACATCGACGACATCGACCTGGTGATCAACTACGACGTGCCCCAAGATCCCGAGGACTATGTGCACCGCGTGGGCCGTACTGCTCGCGCCTCCAAGAAGGGACAGGCGATCACCTTCGTCACCGAGAAGGACATGCGCGAGTTCGGCAGGATCGAGCAGCTCATCGGCTACCCGGTGAAGAAGATGCCGATCCCGGACCGCTTCGGCGCCGGACCCGAATATCGGGCAGAAGGCGTCAAGCGCAGCGGCTCCAACGGAAACCGCCGCGGCCCTGGTGGAGGGCATCGCGGCGGCAATTCAGGCGGAGGACGGTCCGGCGGCAATGGCCGCAGGCACTAGCGCACTTTGAACTTGGCCTTACCGGCCTCGAGTTCCTTCATCGCGTCAAAAGCCTGTGCATCGGGGCCGTTGGCGGTGATCGTCAAGGATCCGATCTTGTCGCCTTGACGGATGGCGTTCACCACATCCTGTCCGTTCACCACACGGCCGAAGATGGTGTGGTGATTGTCCAGCCAAGGCGTGGGCACGTGCGTGATGAAGAACTGGCTGCCGTTGGTGCCGGGACCCGCATTCGCCATGCTGAGCATGCCGGGCTGGTCATGCTTCAGGCTGCTATCGAATTCATCAGCGAACATGTATCCGGGACCGCCGCTGCCGGTGCCGGTGGGATCGCCACCTTGGATCATGAAGTTGTCGATCACGCGGTGGAAGACGATACCGTCGTAGTAAGGTTTGCCAGCGGCCTTCGCACTGTTCTGCCGTTCGCCTTTTGCCAAGGCCACGAAGTTGGCCACCGTCATCGGCGCCTTTTTGTATTCCAGTTGGCACGTGATACTGCCTTTCGATGTGTTGAAGGTGGCAAAGAGACCGTCGCCCAAGTTGTTCTGTTCCATGTGTCCGATGTGTCGTTTTGAATTCCTGAAAAGCGGAGATGCGGTTCTTCTCCTAGCCCTGGATGAATTTGGCCTTGTTGGCCTGAAGCACCTTCACCGCATCAAAGGCCTTGGCGGCTTTGCCCACGGCCTGGATCTTCACCTTCATGCTCACCGCCTCATTGGGCTTGTCACTCCCATTGCGCGGCAGGTTGGCAATGGCATCCACCGTCTCAATGCCGGAGACCACCTTGCCGAAGATCGAATAGTTGTGGGGGAGTCCGTAATCCTTGTGCATAATGAAGAACTGGGAGCCGTTGGTGTTCGGGCCGCGGTTGGCCATGGCCATCACGCCGCGCTGGTATCCGGCCTTGTACAGGTCCGTGTTGGCATCGAGTTCATCCGGGAAACTGTATCCGGGGCCACCGGCACCCGAACCCATGGGATCGCCACCTTGGATCATGAAGCCGGGGATCACCCGGTGGAAGATCAGTCCGTCGTAATAGGGCGTGCCATCCGGCTTTGCCGAGTTGTGCTGCTTACCTTCGGCCAAGGCGACGAAATTGGCCACGGTCATTGGTGCGCCTTGGTAATCGAGCTTGCAGGTCATCGTTCCGAGCCGCGTCGTGATCACCGCGTAGAGTCCATCACCCAAGGGAGTGGCTGCCGGGGCCTTCGGCGGGGTCTGCGGCTGTGCGGCCGATGCGGATGAGTTGTCTTGTAACTCGGTGGTCGCAGGGCTGAAGCCGCAAGCGAAGATCAGCGCCACGCAAGCGGCGATCGAAGAGGCATGGATGTGGTTCATGGTCGGTTTTGGAGGGTGCAAAAGTAAGTTCGGGAGGAAAGGTCACTGAAGCATGGGTGCTTCAAGCGCGTCCAATTTGTCCACGCTGAACGCTCCGGACACGTGCGCAACGATGCGGCCATTCTTGTCCAGCACGAAGAAGTACGGGATGTCCTTGTCCTTCATGCCCAAAGCTTCGATCACTGCCTTCGCATCGCCCTTGAAGAAGACGACGCGCCGCGCGATGTCGGGGTCGGCACTCCGCTTCAGCTCTTTCATGCTGGTGCCGTAAGCGGATTTGTTCAGGCCCACGAAGATCGGAACGAGGAAGAGGTCAGCATGGTAGCTGTCCGCAAAGAGGCCTTGCTTGTTGACGAATCGCGAGTAGGCCGGGCCGTACCATGTTTCCAAGATGGGCTGCGCCTTCTTGCCATAGGCGATCGCGATGACCGTGAACCCCGCCGGCGCGGCTTGCGGCAGCGTCACTTCGGAACCTTCGGTGGTCTCGCCCTGGATGACGGGGAATGTGGTTTGTGCGGATAGCTGCGTGCCGAGAAAAACAAAGGTGGCAACAAGCGGAATGGTGGAGGTGCGGTTCAGATGCATGGCGCGGCGTCCGGCAAGAATGGGGCCATGCCCTCAATTCGGGTTCTTCCCTTTGAAGGGTTTGAAGTAGTCCATCAACATGGCGATGTCGCTGTCCATGTCATTCCCCACCCAGAACGGTTCACTGAGCGTGACCTCCTTGCGCGAGTAATCGAAGGAAGCGAGGATCAACGGCACATTGGCCTGCTTCGCGATCCGCCAGAAACCGGTCTTCCAGGCCTCCACTTTCTTGCGGGTGCCTTCGGGTGTGATAGCGATGGAAAAGCCGGGCACGGTGCGGAAATAATCCACCACTTGATCAGTTATGTGCATGCTCTTGGCACGGTCCACCGGATATCCGCCCGTGGCGCGGAAGAACCAGCCGAAGGGCGGACCGAAGAGCGACTTCTTCATCAAGTAGTTCGCATTGATGCGCGCCACGCTCCGCGCGAAAAGCCCGATGAAGAAATCCCAATTGCTGGTGTGCGGCACTACGAGAAAGATCGCGCTGCCCACGTCGGCGGGCCGGTGATCGATGATCCGCCAGCCGAGCAGCTTGAGCATCAGTTTGGAGAAGGTCCTGAACATCGCGCCGGGAAGATAGCGGCAGGGTGCCCCACCAACGAAAACTGAATGCCCCGTTCCTCGGTCGTGAAATGGGGCATTCGATATCCGATGGAACTGTCTCCTACCCGCCAGCCGGCACGGCCGCAGGGTTCTTCGTCGGTCCTTGCACCGGAGCCATCTCCTTCTGCGGCTTCGCATCTTTCGCGTGCGATTCCAAGGTCATCTCATCCACGAAGTTTTTCGCCCCGGCATATTTGTCGATCACCCAAAGCACATAGCGGATGTCCACGCAGATGGTCCTGTTGAGTGCGGGGTCAAAAGAGATGTCCCCGCTCATGGACTCCCAGTTGCCATCGAATGCGAGGCCGATCAACTCGCCGTTGGCGTTGATGACGGGACTGCCGCTGTTGCCGCCGGTGATGTCGTTGTCGCTGAGGAAACAGATCGGCAGGTTGCCATCGGTATTCGCGTAACGCCCGAAATCGCGGTTGACGAGCATGTCATGCTCCCGCTTGGGCACGATGAATTCCGGATCGGCATCATTCTCCTTTTGCAGGATACCCTTCTGCGTGGTGGCGAGATCGTAGTGGACAGCGTCCTTCGGTGAGTAGCCGCCGATCTCGCCGTAGGTGAGGCGCATTGTACTGTTGGCATTCGGGTACCACAACTTGTTCGGCTCCATCTCGCGCATGGCCGCCACCATGAGGCGATATCCCCTGTCGATCTCTCCCTGTGCTTCCTGCCTTGCCGGACCGAGCACGTTGTAGTACAGGTCCAAGCAACTCTGCATGGTCTGCATACCCATGTCCTTGTCGATCACTTTCGCGGTGGGATGGGCCAGGAATTCCGCGAGTCGTGTGCTGTCCGTGAGGATGCTGGTCTTGAACATCGCGGCCGCCCATTTATCGAAGTCCCCCTTGTATTTCTTCGCCACCACGTTCATGATATCCGGCTGTTGCGCCGGGTCCACATCCTCATGGATCATCCGGAAGACAGCGGCGGTCAGGTCCCGGTCCGTGGCGGCGTCGTAGTCCTTCCAGTGATCCGCGGTGGAGGTCCTTGCCCGCGCCACGTATGCCTTCATCCGCGACGAGTCCTTGGGGTCGCGGTCCAGCTGCGACTGCAATCCATAGAGGTCGAAGCCCAAGGTCACGCATTCACTGCCGAAGGCACCTTCCTCCAGATAGACGTTCGCCTTTTCGGTCTTCGCGCGTTCCGCATAGCCATTGCTCAGATCGGTCGCCAACTCCGCATACTTCGTTTTCAGCGCCGGGTCGGAATCGACCCACGCCATCAATTGCGTCTCCTGGGCCTGCTTCTTCTCCGCGATATGCTCGTCCTTCAGTTCCTTCTGCTGACCGATGTAGTACTTCCAATAGTTGGAGATCTCGTTGTACTTGGCGGCATACTTGATCTGCACCACGGGGTCGGCCTCCATGTGCTCCTTCATCATGTCGAGCTTCTTGCCACGCACCTTCACTTGGGCGGGCTGCTCCGCATCAATGGCGAGCTTCACGCCATCGCTGTTGAGGAAACGGTCGGTGCTGCCGGGGTAGCCCATGACCATGCTGAAGTCTCCTTTCTTCACCCCGTCCATACTGATATGGAAATACCACTTCGGTGCATAGGGAATGTTGTCCTTGGCGTATTCCGCAGGCTCACCATCCCGGCCGGTGTATACGCGGAACATGCTGAAGTCGCCGGTGTGGCGCGGCCACTCCCAGTTGTCGGTGTCACCGCCGAAGTTGCCGATCGCGTTGGGCGGCGCTCCGACAAGCCGCACATCCGGATAGCTCTTGTAGACGAAGACATAGAATTCGTTGCCTTCATACATGCTCTTGAGGTCCGCGAGGATGTGCGGGCGACCACCGATGGCCTTCTTGCGCAGCGCATAGCCCATCACCTGGATCACGGAATCGCGGGCATCCTCGCTCATCCCGGGCTGTAGCGCCGAGAGCACCGTGTCGCTCACGTCGGTGATGCTTTCCAGAAAGCTCACCTCGAATCCTGCAGGCCGCTCCTGATCGGGGCTGGTGGCCCAAAACCCATCGGTCATGTAATCGTGCTCCACGCTGCTGATGCTTTGTATCGCGTCATAACCACAGTGGTGGTTGGTGAGCAAAAGGCCGGTGGCGCTTACGATCTCGCCGGAGCAGAAACCGCCACCAAGTCGGGCCACGCCGTCCTTCATACTCGCATGGTTCAGGCTGTAGATGTCATCCGCAGTGAGCTTGAATCCAAGCTCGCGCATCTGCGCCTCGTTCACTTGGTTCAACTTGTTCAGCAGCCACATGCCCTCCCCTGCAAAAGCAGTGTTCACGGTCAGCGCAGTGAGAAGCAGCAGTGCCAAGGTTTTCTTGATCCTCATGTTCCGTTGTGAAATAGGCCCATCCGCGGATATGGCGTCAGGTCCTTCGTTGGACCGGCGAATCAAATACGGAAAGCTCGATAGGCAACAATCTGAAAGATGGATGGTTCAGAATGCTATCACCGGTTGCAAGCGGCGAGTGTGCTCTTCAATGCAGGTCGCCCGTCTTCGTCCACTCCACATGGGCGAGAAGTCTGTCCGCCTCCTGGGCCAGGTCCTTGAATCCCTGCGGCGGCCCCACGCGCCCGATCACCTGTTTGTCCTGGCCGTTCGCATTCACCCGGATGATCGTGCTGGGCAGGTCCGTCACCGGCTGATCATACTTGTCCTCCATCTTGAAGAAGCCAGCCTCCACGGCCTTGTCATAAAGCTGCTTCATCGTTGCCGCGTCCACCCGTCCGGCATAGCGACCTTCCCGCGCTGCGAACCGACGGCCCAAGTAGACCGCGCTGCCATCCTGGTTGATGACGATCTTATACGTGGGGCAGGTGCCGAAGCAGGCGGTATGCTCCAAGGAGAAATACACGCTGTCCGCGCCGATGGCCGCATTGAGGTCTGCCTTAGTGTCGCTGGAGGCCGACTGTTCCGAACTGCTGGCCGTCTGCTCCTTCACCACGGGCGCAGGGTCGGTGGCGGTGCTTGCCGGCATCTGTTGCTTGTTCTTGCATCCGGCAGTGAACGCCAAGATCAATGCGGAAAGGAAAAGCGTGTGCATCCTCATGGGGCTAAGATAGTGGCGGCGCACGGCGAAGAACGTGCCGATCCACGGGCACCGCACGGCGCGGTCTATTTTCGCGCCATGGAACTGGACCCGCTTACCGCCATCTCCCCTGTTGATGGACGCTACCGTGATCGCACGGCCGCCCTTTCCGCCTGGTTCTCCGAGCTGGCATTGATCAAGTACCGGCTCCGCGTGGAACTGGATTGGTTCTCCTTTCTCTGCGAAACGCCGCTGCCGGAGTTGCGCGGCGCCGGCACCGTCGATCTCACCCCACTGGCCCAGCGTCTGGCCACACTTTCCGAGGCGGACGCCCAAGCGATCAAGGACATCGAACGCGTGACCAACCACGATGTGAAGGCGGTGGAATACTGGCTCAAGGAACGCCTCGACGAACTGGGCCTTGGCGCGCGCAAGGAGTTCGTCCACTTCGGGCTCACCTCGCAGGACATCAACAACACCGCGCTTCCTCTGTTGCTGAAAGAATTCACGACCGAGCACTACCTCCCCGCGATCACCGCTTTGCGCGACCGGTTGCACGGCTTCGCACAGGAATGGGCGCAGGTACCGATGCTCGCCCGCACGCATGGACAGCCCGCCTCGCCCACACGCTTGGGCAAGGAGTTCGAGGTCTTCGTGGAACGGATCGATGAGCAGTTGCGCCAGCTGCGAGCTGTGCCCTTCTCCTGCAAGTTCGGCGGTGCCACCGGCAACTTCAATGCGCACCTCGCCGCTTATCCCGAGTTGGATTGGGTGACCTTGGCCGATCGCTTCTGCGCCGAAAAACTGGGGCTCGTGCGCCAGCGCTTCACCACGCAGATCGAGCACTACGATTCGATGGCCGCGCTCTTCGATGCCATGCGCCGGATCAATACCATCCTCATCGATCTCTGCCGCGACCTGTGGACCTACGTCAGCATGGACTATTTCCGACAACGCGTGAAGAAGGGAGAAGTGGGATCTTCCGCCATGCCGCACAAAGTGAACCCGATCGACTTCGAGAACGCGGAGGGCAACATCGGGCTGGCCAACGCGCTCTTCGGTTTCCTCAGCGAGAAGCTCCCGGTGAGCCGGATGCAGCGCGACCTTACCGACAGCACCGTGACGCGCAACATCGGCATGCCCATGGCGCACACCGCCATCGCGATCGACTCCTTGATGAAGGGACTCGGCAAATTGCTGCTCAACACCGCCGCATTGGACCGCGACCTCGACGCGCAATGGGCCGTGGTGGCGGAAGGGATCCAGACCATCCTGCGACGCGCCGGCTATCCGGAACCGTACGAACGGCTGAAGGACCTGACGCGTGGAAAGGAAAAGATCGGACAAGCGGACATCGCTGCGTTCATCGAAGCCTTGGAAGTGGACGAGTCGGTGAAGGCCAAGCTGCGCGCACTCACGCCGCACACCTACCTCGGCATCGATCTGCTCGGCGGGACAAAGTGATCCGTCGTCTCCGATCGATCACGCTCCGGCCAGCAGTGACCGTTGGTAGTTCACCATGTCCGTGTTCGGCACCTCATCCAGTCCCAATTGGTGCATGATCGTGATGAGTTGCCCCCGGTGATAGGTCGCGTGGTTGAAGATGTGCATCAACAATTGCCAGCGCGGCTGCGTGAACGGATCACCCTTGAGGTTGGTGTAATCCACGCGTTCCAGTAACCGCTGTTCATCCAAGCCGAGCACCATCTCGTTCATGGCCGCGCTCTGCTCCAGCAGTGATCCGATTCCTTCATCCTGTTTGCCGCTCAGTGTGACGGGCATGCCGGAAAGCCGCTGGTACCAGATGATTCCGGCATCGCGCATATGTCGCGCGGTCAGCCGTAAGGACGGGAAACTGCTCCTTGCGGGATGGTCCAGAACAGTGTCGCTCTCGCGTTGCAAACGCTCGACCATGCGTGTGTTCGCCCAGAGGTCGTAGCCCGAATAGAGGTGGATGATCTCCTTCATCGTCGGAGTTAAGTGGATAAAGATGTTGAAAATACGCGGTGCTTCGAGGTGATCCCCCCTCGATGGATAGGCTAGGTTCGCACAACGAAAAAAGGCATGATAACCACCTTGTTCGGCAAACGGAAGATCAGTGAGGACAAGCTCTCGAACGTGTTCGTGAATGCTGTGCTGCGCTTGACGGAGCAGGGCTATCCGACCATCGTTGACGAACTGCGTGAATCACCGGAATTCGAGACAACGCCCGTCTTCGGCCCGGGCGACGATGAACTCTTTGCCCTTATCGTCTTCGCGGGCAACCTCATGGAAGCCCCCAAGCGCCTGCCTGCCGGGACGGACCACCGCTTGGTGCAGCACGCTTTCTCGAAGTTCGCCCCCCTGCTGGACTATTCCGCCGCGGAACTGGAGAGCGAGACCAAAGCGTTGCAGGAGTTCATGGCGAAGATCAACCACCCGAGCAAGAACACGGTGTACGCCATGAGCAAGGCGGTCTTCCACAAGTACGACCTGTTCCGCCACCAGAACGTCTACTTCCGCGAACAGCGCGCACCGAACCCGATTGTGCTCGGCCGCGTGAACAAGCTCATGGCCTTCTGCCTCTGGGACTGGGCCGAGCTCATCGAGGAGTGGAAGGTCACTGCTTGATCGCAGTTCTCTATTCCAAATTGTCCGATCTAAGTTCTCAGTTGTCAGGCTTAGCCGCGACAAAGCAGTCGAAAGCCGTCGGCAGCCTGACAACGAACAACGGACAACTACGCGCTAGTCCAAAACCCCTTCACTCACGGCCATCTCCACAATGTGCTCGCCGATGGCCAAGCACGCGGTGGCCGCAGGCGATGGCGCGTTGAGCACGTGTATGTGCGCGCCCTTCCGCTCGATGCGGAAATCGTCCACCATCTCACCGTCGGTACCAAGCAGCATGGCGCGTACGCCGGCGCGGCCCGGCTCGATGTCCTCCATGGTCAATGAGGGGATCAAGCGACGAAGCGTCTTTAGGAACAAGCGCTTGCTGAAAGCCCTGCGGTATTCATCGATGCCGTAGGACATGTTCTTGAAGAAGAGCTTCCACGTGCCGCCATAGGTCAAAGCGTCCCACGTGTCGCGGAAACTGAAATCGGTCTTGCCGTAACCTTCGCGCTTGAAGGTGAAGACCGCGTTCGGCCCGCACTCGGTGCTGCCGTCGGTCATGCGCGTGAAGTGCACGCCGAGAAAGGGAAAGCGCGGATCGGGTACTGGGTAGATCAGGTTGCGCACCTTGTGCTTTCCCTGCGCAGTGAGTTCGTAATAGTCGCCACGGAAGCCGACGATCTGCTCCTTCACCTCTGCCCCATCGGCGCGTGCGAGGCGATCACTTTGCAGACCGGCGCAAAAGATGACGCACTTGGCCTGATACGAACCCTTCGTGGTACGCACAACGCTGAAGTCCTTTCCCGGTTGGCTTGCCAATACCTCCTCACCGGTATGCACGGCCGAAGCCGGGTTGATCGCCAAAGCGAGCTCGGCCATCTTGTTGGTGGCGCCGCGGAAATCGATGATGCCCGTGCATCCGACCCAAAGACCGGCGATGCCTTCGCAGAACGGTTCGATCTCCTTGATCTCCGCCGCCGTGATGCGCTTAAGGTCCTCGATGCCGTTGGCGATGCCGCGTTGATGGATCTTGTCCAAGCGCGGCAGTTCCTCCTCGTCGATGGCCACGATCACCTTGCCGCAGACATCGTGCTTGATGCCGTGCTCCTTCGCGAAGGCGACGAGGTCCCTCCTCCCCTGCACGCAGGTCTTGGCCTTCTTGCTGCCGGGCTGGTAGTAGATGCCGCTGTGGATCACGCCGCTATTGTGGCCGGTCTGGTGGTCGCTCAGCACAGCCTCCTTCTCCAGCAGCAGGATGCGTTTCGCGGGAAAGCGCGTTTGCAATTTGTACAAGGTGGCCGCACCAACGATGCCGCCGCCAACGATCACCACATCCCAAGCCTGCTCCATGTCCGTCTTTTGCATCAACGGCGGCGAAGGTATCGCGGGGATCAACTGGTCGCCGCCAAGCGACCCTCCTTCGGCACACGCCACAGAAGGATCGAGCCCAGCACGAAGAAGGAGCCGATGGCGATGATGGTATTCCGCAGATCACCGGTGAGTTGATTCACCAGCCCGAAAGCCAAGGTGCCCAGCACGGTGCCGAGGTAAAAGCTCACATCATAAAAAGAAAAGTACGAGGCATGATCTACCGTTTCCGGAAGCAGCTTGGCATAGGTGCTTCGCGAAAGCGCCTGCGTGCCGCCCATGACCAGCCCGACGAACGCCGCGAGCACGTAGAACTCGTTGGTGGAATCGATCCGCCACGCAGCAAGACAGACCGCCATCCAGATCACCAGACCGATCACCAGCGCAGGAATGTTGCCGTAGCGCTTGCTCAAACGAACGAACAACAAGGCACCCAGCGCGGCCACCAATTGGATCACCAGGATGCTGATGATGAGGCCGGCGTCCGCGATCGCCGAGCCGTCCGGTTCCTTGATCTCCTTTTTGGCGTATGTCACCGCGAGGTACATCACCGTTTGCACGCCCATGTTGTAGACGAAGAACGCGGTGAGGAAACGTCGCAGCCGTTTCAGTCCGATCATCTCATTCCACACGCGCCGTAGCTCGCGGTAACCGATGGTGAACACATTCACGGCCTCCTCCTTGGCTGATCTGGCATCCGGCAACCTGCGGAAGGTGATCTGCGACCAACCCGCCCACCAGATCCCAACGGAAAGGAAGGATAGCCGCGCGGCCAGTCCATCGCGGTCCGGAATGCCGAGCCACTGAGGCTTCATAACCATCAGTAGATTGATGATAAGGAGGATCACGCTGCCGATATAGCCCATCGCATAGCCTCGTGCGCTCACGCGGTCATGGTCCTTCGGTTCCGCGATCTCCGGCAGGAAGGCGTCATAGAAGATCAGGCTGCCGGAGAAGCCGATGCAGGCGAGCATGAACAGCAGCAGTCCGATCCACAGATGATCGTATGTGAAGAAGAACATTCCTGCGCAACTGGCCGAGCCGAGGTAACAGAAGAACTTGAGATAGGACTTCTTATTCCCGCGATGGTCCGCGATGCCGGAGAGGATCGGTGCGATGGCCGCGATCAGGAGAAAGCCGACGGAAAGCGTGTACGACTGGAGCGATTCCGCCGGGATGCCATACTGTGCGAGGACCTTGTCGGCGCCGCCCGTAAAGGTGATGGCCGCATAGTAGATCGGGAAAATGGCAGAGGTGATGGTGAGCGAATAGGCCGAGTTGGCCCAATCGTACATCGCCCATGCGCGGATCACGCGCTTATCACCTTTGATCATGTGGATGGGCGGTGTCGCCGATGCAATGGTATGGACAAAGCGACGCCGGACCTTTCCACGGGTCCGGCGTCACTTGAGATCACTTCACCACGCTGACCTCCACACGCCGGTTCTTGCTCATGGAGATCTCGTCCGTTCCGTCCGACGCCGGTGAATCACCCTTGTTGCCTCCTGTGGTGATGCGGGCCGCGGAGATGCCTGCATTGGTAAAGAATGTCTTCACCGCTTCGGCACGCTCGGTATCCAATTCGGAGAGATCGGGGCGTAGGCGGCTGCGGTCCACCTCAATGCCATCAATATTTCCGGTCAGTTTGATCTTCAGCGTGGGGTCCGCCTTCATCGCTTCCACCAAGTTGGTAAGAAGTCCATTCATGGACCCATCAATGGCACTACCATAGCGCTTGAAGTAGATCGTGCTGCGGTCCAATCGGTCGGCAGGCTTGATGTTCGGATCGGATGTCACCTTCACACCATAGATGAATTCGGTCTTCGTCTCATCAAGCTGCTCACAGGAACACTCACTCATGCGTTTGATCGGAGTGACGCTCACATCATCAATGTAGTAGTAGGCATTCGTCTGCTGGGGACGCGTCTCTCCCTTGGGCCGTCGTGCTTTCTGGGCATTGGTCTTATCGGTGGCCGTGAAATTCCCGATGATGAGATATTGTTCATCGCCCTTCGCCTCATACACGCCGCATATGCCCGTCCATCCTTCTTGGTCATCATAGACCTTGCTCAGTAATGCAGGGACCTGGGGTTGATAGGTAAGACTGCTCTCGTCCCTCTTCTTGACCACTATCCGGCTGACATACGCGCCCAGCTGGTCACTCGAGTACTTACTTAGGTCCGAAAGACTGACGTAGTAACGGATGCAATAGAGCTGGCCCTTTTTCAGCATCTTCTTGAACTTCACCTCCAAGTAGCTGCGCGGATCTTTGTCCATATAGCTGTAGCCGAGGATCCCTGCATAGTTCTGGCCACTCAGTGCCCCTTGGAATCCGTGGGCGTTCTTCGGCACATAGGAGGGTGAGCCATCGGCGACCGTTTCACTATACAGGTCCGCCGGCACTTCCGTGGGACTCTCCCAGCCCTTGGCGACCTCGATGCCACCAAGGCGTTTCAATTTTCCATCCAGTTGTTCGAAATCGCCATTGGCGATCATATTCAAGCTGTCCGGAACGTCCTGCGCAGCGAGGGTAAATGCGAGCGAGGCGGCAAATGCCACTGAGGTCGTGCGAAGATTCATGCGCGAAATGCGATTTTGTATCTGTGAGGTCTTGAACGGGGCGCCAAGTTATGGATGGCCGATGGAGTCCCGGGAAGACGAAAAAGTATGCCAATGATCTTTATCTCCCTTTTTTAAACAGAAAGGGCGACCGAGGCCGCCCTTTCCATCTTATGAACCTAGGATCAATGACGGTGATGACCATGGCCATGACCATGGCCGTGGCCGTGGCCGCCGCCGCTTCCGAACATGTAAGCGCCACGAATGCCGATGTAGGAGTTGGTCACGGTCTCGCTTACCGTGGTAGGGGTGAATGTGGAGGGGTCATAAACGGTGGCCTCCGACTTAGCAAAGACCAGCTGGTAGCGCAAGGAGATGTCCAGATTCCCACCGATGATGTATCCCACTTCGGGTATGGCGAGGCTGAAATTCGTGTTGGTCTTATTCTCCGTGGAAGCGGCCAATGTAACGGGGTCATAAGTGGGGACCTTCACCATGAACAGATGCAAACCGGTCTCCAGGCCGGCATAGAAACCTTCCTGATTGTCAGAGAAGTAGTACTTCAGGCCAATTTGGATCGGGATGCTGCCGGTGGCCTCTCCTTTCGTAGTGATGGTCGCGCCTGTAATTGGGTCAAAGGAATCAACATCCTTTCCTAGGAAGCTGGTGTATCCGGCGTGTGCAATAAAGCCCAGATGGTCACCGATCGGGATCTCATAACCCAGGGAGGCGCCGATGCCGAAGCCTGACGCATCGCCAAAATCGCCAATTGGCAGGCCGAGTTCAAGACCTGCGGAAAAGCGACTATCCTGGGCGAACAAGCCGCCGGAAATTGCGATCGCGGCCAAACCGAGCGTGAATTTCTTCATGAGTCCTTAAGATTGTTGGTGTCCGGCAAACGTAGGCTTGTTCTTGGAATATGCAAATGTCCACGGTAGCTACTGGCCATGGAACAGGTTGAATTGCCACCCTGCATGGGTACGGTGTTACCGAAATTCCTGAAGGCAACCCGACGCGCATCCCATGAAAGCCGAGCTATTCTGTGGCCATCAAACTGACTATAAGGACAACGACGAATAGACCGAGGGCGATCTTCTTTATTAGATCGATCCAAATGCACCCCAAGCATAGAGCAATATGCGAATGCTGCAGATCCGCGGACGCATCGCCCTTCCCGCCACTATGCCCCGGCCTCCCCGCTCAGTTCCCGAACGTATAGCCCACGCTGAACTCCACCATATTGGCAAAATACTTGGAGTGGGTCGCACTTGTATTCACCTCCTTCGTGGGTACGATGGCCCTATAGTAGCGCAGGTCGAAGTCGAGGCCCATGTTCAGTTCATAACCGCCACCGACCTCCAATGCCACTTCCGCCTTTTTGTAATCCTTCGTGGCCGCTGATCCCTTCTTCGATGTTGAGGTGAACGTAGGGTCCTGTGTGAACGGTTGATTATTGGCGGTGCCGTTGGACACGGTCTGGGTCACATCCTGGGTGAACTTTCCGCCCATGAGAAAACTAACTGACGGTCCGAGCATCAACCGAAAGTTCGTGCTGGGGTTCAAGGTCAATGGAAGGGATACCTGGAAGTACTGCAAATGCTGGTCGAACTTGTTCTCCGTGGTGAGATCGGCCGTACCGACCTGCTGACCGTTCTGGTCCGTTACCGGCAATTTGGTCTGCGTGATCGTCTGGTCCGATTTTGCACGCCGGAAGGAGAAGCCCAATTCCGGCCGAAGACCGACCAGGTCAGAGAATGGGATCTTTGCATACCCCCCGAATTGAAGGCCCAATCCCTTTGGCGTGGGCGGCTCATCCTTCGGCGTGGGCGATATGGATTGCGAAGCGATGAGATAGTTGGCGCCAAACTTGATCCCGAATTGCACCTGTGCGGAAAGGATATTCGCAGCAAGAAGGGCGGAACCGGTCACTATCGCAGGGAGGATGCGCTTCATGGGTGGGGAATTGGAGTTTCGCCAAACGTAAAGGCGCGGGCCACCGCGGACAATCCCGAAAATTGGGGATTGCACGGACAGCTAAAAATGCGAAGGCCCCGGATCACCGGGGCCTTCGACAGCTATGCGGGTGAAGGTCAGTTCTTCTGCCCTGCGCGGATCACGTTCAATGCGCTTCCAGCCTTGAACCAGCCGATCTGCTGGGCATTGTAGGTGTGGTTGCACTTGATCGAATCCTTCGAGCCGTCCTTGTGGTTGAGCACAACGGTCAATTGCTTACCGGGCGCGAATTGCGCTAAGTCCGTGAAGTCGATGCGGTCGTCCTCCTGCACCTTGTCGTAGTCCGCTTCATTCGCGAAGGTGACGCCCAACAGGCCCTGTTTCTTCAGATTGGTCTCGTGAATGCGCGCGAAGCTCTTCACGATCACGGCGCTCACGCCGAGGTGGCGCGGTTGCATGGCCGCGTGCTCGCGGCTGGAACCTTCGCCGTAGTTCTGATCGGCCACAACCACGCTGGGCTGCTTGGCCGCTTTGTAGGCCCGTTGGGTCGCTGGCACTTCGCCGTATTCGCCGGTGAGCTGGTTCTTCACCTTGTTCGTCTCGCCGTTGAAAGCGTTCACCGCGCCGATGAGGGTGTTGTTGCTGATGTTGTCCAAGTGCCCGCGGTAGCGCAGCCAAGGACCGGCCATGCTGATGTGGTCGGTGGTGCACTTGCCCTTGGCCTTGATCAGCACCACTGCACCGGTGATGTTCTTGCCGTCCCATGCAGGGAAGGGTTCGAGCAGTTGGATCCGGTCACTGTCCGGCTTCACCACCACTTCCACTTTGCTGCCGTCCGCTGCCGGGGCCTTGTAACCGGGGTCATCCACCGCGAAGCCCTTGGGCGGCATTTCCACGCCCTTGGGCTCATCCAGCTTCACCTTCTTGCCTTCCTCGTTCACCAATTCATCCGTGAGTGGATTGAAGAGGAGGCTCCCGCTGATGGCCATGGCGGTCACCAGCTCCGGGCTGGCCACGAAGGCGTGCGTGTTCGCGTTGCCGTCGTTGCGCTTGGCGAAGTTGCGGTTGTAGGAGGTGAGGATGGAGTTCTTCTTCTCCGGGTCCTTGTTGTGCCGCGCCCATTGGCCGATGCATGGACCGCAAGCGTTGGCGAGCACCATGCCGCCCATGCCTTCGAAGGTCTTCAGCAGTCCGTCTCGTTCCGCCGTGAATCGCACCTGCTCACTGCCGGGAGTGACGGTGAATTCGCTCTTCGTCTTCAGCTTCTTGTCCACGGCCTGCTGCGCGATGGAGGCGCTGCGCGTGAGGTCCTCGTAGCTGCTGTTGGTGCAGCTGCCGATGAGGCCCACTTCCAATTCCTCGGGCCAACCGTTCTCCTTCACCGCAGCGGCGAACTTGCTGATCGGCCAGGCGAGGTCCGGAGTGAAGGGACCATTCACGTAAGGCTCCAACTTGCTCAGATCGATCTCGATCACGCGGTCGAAGTACTTCTCGGGATCTGCATACACCTCGGGATCGCCGGTGAGGTGCTCGGCCACTTGGTCGGCGAGCTTCACGAGGTCCGCGCGACCCGTGCCATTGAGGTAGCGTCGCATGCTGTCATCGTAACCGAAGGTGCTGGTGGTGGCGCCGATCTCCGCGCCCATATTGCAGATGGTGCCCTTGCCGGTGCAACTCAGGCTTTCAGCGCCCGGGCCGAAATATTCCACGATCGCACCGGTGCCGCCCTTTACAGTAAGGATGCCGGCCACGACGAGGATCACATCCTTCGCCGATGCCCAACCGCTCAGCTTGCCGGTGAGCTTGATCCCGATGACCTTCGGCTGCTTCAGTTCCCACGGCAGGCCGCTCATCACATCACAAGCATCCGCACCGCCTACGCCAATGGCGAGCATACCGAGGCCGCCGCCGTTGGGCGTATGGCTGTCGGTGCCGATGATCATGCCGCCGGGAAAGGCGTAGTTCTCCAGCACCACTTGGTGAATGATGCCCGCTCCGGGACGCCAGAAGCCGATGCCGTATTTATTGCTGATGCTCTCCAGGAAATTGAACACTTCGTTGCTTTTCAGCAGTGCTTCCTGTAGGTCCTTCGCAGCACCGACGCGCGCTTGGATCAGGTGATCGCAGTGTACGGTGCTCGGCACGGCCGCCTTGGCGCGGCCCGTGGTCTTGAACTGGAGCAGGGCCATCTGCGCGGTGGCGTCCTGCATCGCGACACGGTCCGGTGCGAAGTCGACATAATCCTCTCCCCGCTTCAGTTCCTGCGTCGCGTTCCCTTGATCGAGATGTGTGTAAAGGATCTTCTCCGTAAGGGTGAGCGGCTTGCCCAATGCCTTGCGGGCTGCGGCGATGCGCTCGGGATAGCGGTCGTAAACCGCCTTGATCATGTCGATATCGAAAATGTGGGCCATGCTTGGAATGTGCGATTGGTGTGGCGGCCGCGAAGTTACGCAGCGGGACGTGCGGGCTGAACATGGAACGAAGGCAATGGCGGTGCGCATCCGCCGCAACGGCTAATTTCGCGGCTCCTTTCGATCCAGCTACCGAATCCGATACCCGTATGCACTTGTCCCCCGCTGTCCGGTCCATCTCCGAGTCCGCCACCTTACTAATGGCCCAGCGCACACGCGAGATGCGCGCCGCCGGCAAGGACATCGTGGACCTCAGCCTCGGAGAGCCGGACCAGGCCCCACCCGCCTTTGCCATCGATGCGGCGAAGAAGGTCTTGGAGGAGAACAAATGGAATAAGTATCCACCGGTGATGGGCTATGCGGACCTCCGCGCCTCCATCGCACACAAGTTCAAGCGCGATAACAACCTCGACTACACGCCCGAGCAGGTGATGGTGAGCACCGGCGCAAAGCAGGCCATCATGAACGTAGTGGTCTCACTCGTTGGTCCGGGTGATGAAGTGGTGATCCCCGCACCGTTCTGGGTGAGCTATGCCGAGCAGGTGCGCTTCACCGGTGCCACGCCCGTCTTCGTGCCAAGCACCTTGGAAGAGAATTACAAGCCGCCAATTTCACGCATCGCCGCTGCCATCACGCCGCGCACGCGTCTGCTGATCTTCAGTTCGCCCTGCAACCCCAGCGGTTCGGTCCTCACCATGGCCGAGTTGGAAGAGCTTGCGGCCGTGGTCCTGAAATGGCCGGACCTCTATGTGCTCAGCGATGAGATCTACGAGCACATCGTTTTCGAGGGAACGCACCGTTCCATCGGCACGGTGCCGGGTATGATGGACCGAACCATCACGGTGAACGGCATCTCGAAAGCCTTCGCCCTTACCGGCTGGCGCATCGGATATATCGGCGCGCCTCAATGGATCGTCAAGGCCGCGAACAAGGTGCAGGGCCAGTTCACAAGTGGTGCCAACACCATCGCGCAACGCGTTGCGAAAGCTTGCGTCGAAGCAGACCCCGCGTTGATCCAGAACCTCCGCAAGGACTTCCTTCGCCGTCGCGATCTCGTATTGAAAGGACTCGCCGATGTTCCCGGCTGGCGCTGCACCAAACCGCAAGGCGCATTTTACGTGTTGCCCGATGTTACCAGCAGCCTTGTCGGCGATATCCGCAGCAGTTCCGATCTCGCGATGCATCTGCTCGAGCACGCGGGCGTCAGCCTGGTGGAAGGCGATTCCTTCGGGGCACCGAACACCGTGCGCATCAGCTACGCAACGAGTGATGCGTTGCTTACCGAGGCCATCGCGCGCATCTCCAAGGCCATCAAGGCGCTTCATTGAAACCGAACGGACCGATGAGCCCAAAGGAGATCATGGAACGTTTCGCCGGCATCACCGCATTGGTGGTGGGCGACGTGATGCTGGACGCCTACCTCTGGGGCCGCGTGGACCGCATCAGCCCGGAAGCGCCGGTGCCCGTGGTGCAGGTCTCGCGCCGCAGCGCACGGCTTGGCGGCGCGGCCAATGTGGCGCTCAACCTGAAGTCACTTGGTGCTACTGCTATCGTGGCCAGCATCATCGGCGATGACCCGCATGCCGACGACCTCGAAAAACTTTTTGCCCAGCACGGCCTTAACACGCAAGGATTGACGCGCTCCGCCCAGCGCCGCACCACGGTGAAGACGCGCATCATCAGCGGCGATCAGCATGTGGTGCGCGTGGATGAGGAGATCGAGAGCGATCTCGCCCTGGCGGAGGAACGGACCTTCCTGCACCATGTGATCGAGCTGATGCGCGGACAGAAGCCGCAGGTGCTGATCTTCGAGGATTACGACAAGGGCGTGCTCACCACCGGTGTGATCGCGGGACTTACCGCCGAGGCACATCGCTTGGGCATCCCCGTGGCGGTGGATCCGAAGCGTCGCCACTTCTTTGATTACCGCGAGGCGGACCTCTTCAAGCCCAACCTGAAGGAGTTGCGCGAAGGCCTGAAGGTGGAGATCGAAAGTGGCGACATCGCCGCGGTGAAAGGTGCGGTGCGCATGCTGGAAGCACGCTTGGCGAATAGCGCTTCACTGATCTCCTTAAGCGAACATGGCGTCTTTGCGCATTCTCATGGCGAGGAGGTCGCTCTTCCCGCACATCCGCGTAATGTGGTGGACGTAAGCGGAGCAGGTGACACCGTGATCGCCGTGGCCGCTCTATGCCTCGCTTTGAAGCTGCCCTTGCGCACCATTGCCGCATGGTCCAACCTCGCAGGAGGACTGGTCTGTGAGCAAGTGGGCGTGGTGCCCGTGACACCGAAGGAGCTGCTCGCCGAGGCGGAGCGGCTGGACCTTCATGCCTCGCCGCGCGCTGTCGCATGATCGTGAAACCATACGCCGACGAAGGCTCCAAGCGGGAGCAGGTGGAGCGCATGTTCGACTCCATCTCGCCCAAGTACGACCTGTTGAACCGGCTCTGTTCGCTGGGCACCGATCAAGGTTGGCGCCGGAAAGTGATCCGCGGAGTTGGGAAAGAACCTGTGGAGCGCTTGCTCGACGTGGCCACCGGCACTGCTGACCTCGCCATCATGGGAGCGAAAGCGGCGAAGCAGGTGACGGGCGCGGACATCTCAGACGGCATGCTTTCCGTGGGCCGCGTGAAAGTGGAGAAGGCCGGTCTCGCAGATCGTATCACACTGGTGCAGGCCGATGCTGCGGAACTTCCATTTCCTGATGCCAGCTTCGACGCCATCACCGTGGCCTTCGGCGTGCGCAACTTCGAGGACCTGCCGCGCGGTATCGCGGGAATGGCACGTGTGCTTCGCCCCGGCGGAAGGCTCTTCGTACTTGAATTCAGCAGGCCGCAACGCACGCCGTTCAAACAATTGTTCCGCTTCTACTTCCACCGCGTGATGCCCATCATCGGGCGCTTGGTGAGCAAGGATAGCGCAGCATACAGTTATCTGCCCGAAAGCGTGGATGCCTTTCCGCAGGGAGCCGCATTCGAGAATATCCTGCGCCAACAGGGCCTGCGTGAGGTCCGCTCCACCCTGCTGACCTTTGGGGTGGCCACTTTGTACACCGCGCGCAAGTGATCCACGCACGATAAGCCCTCTACTTTCGTTCCCTATCCCGATGCGCTTCCGCAAGAACCTGCTCGCCCTTCTTCTGCTCATCGGCTTTTCCATGCCGGCATGGGCTCAAGGGATCACTGGTGTGAAGGTGAAGAACCTGCCCGAATTCGATAATCACCACTTCCACTTCGGCTTCCTATTGAGCTACAACACCAGCGACTTCTTCATGAAGCTCAAGCCGGAATCGGCTTTCAGGGATTCCGTGCTGGTGCTCGACCATGTGAAGCAGCCCGGCTTCAATCTCGGCATCGTGGCCTCCTTGGACATGACACCGAACCTCAGCCTGCGCCTGCTCCCCACCCTCACCTTCCAATCGCGCAACCTCGAGTACACCTTCCGCACTGCGGACGGCAAGAACTCCAGCTATATGAAGCCGATTGAAAGCACCTATCTGGAATTCCCGCTCCTGATGAAGCTGCGCAGCGACCGCATCAACAACTTCGCGGTCTACCTCATCGGCGGTGGCAAATTCAGCATCGACATGTCCAGCCAGAAGGACGTGAACAACAACATCGACCAGGATATCGTGGTGAAACTGGCCAAGTACGACTACGGCGCGGAAGTGGGCGGCGGCTGCGACATGTTCCTACCCTACTTCAAATTCGGCATCGAGTTGAAGTGCGGCATCGGCATCCCCAACCTGCTGATCGATGATGATACCCGCTTCAGCCGGCCCATCGAGAGCCTGCGTTCCAAGACCTATATGCTCACCTTCACATTTGAGGGGTAACCGGTGATAGGTGATAGGTGATAAGTGATAAGTGATAGGGCCGCTGTCGACTGCCACTGCCCACTGCATTCGCCCCATGAGCCGCACCGTTGACATCGCACTTCCACCGCGCGAAGCTGCCGATCCGGCATTGGTGCGCGAGGCCGCTGCGGAAGCGTGCGCCATGCCGTTGCCGCAGGTCAAAGGCGCGCGGATCCTGAAGCGTTCCATCGATGCGCGCAGCAAGAAGCCGCTCGTGCGTTTGCGCGTGGAGATCACCACCGAAGAGGATCTTCCGGAACCTACGAACACGCCGCCGGTGCTTCCTTCCGTTAGCAACGCGGATCCCGTGATCATCGTGGGATGTGGACCAGCCGGACTCTTCGCCGCATTGGGCTGCATCGAGCAAGGCAGACGGCCGATCATCCTGGAACGTGGCAAGGACGTGCGCGCGCGACGCAGGGACCTCGCCGCGATCAACCGCGAACATCTCGTGGACCCGGACAGCAACTACTGCTTCGGCGAAGGTGGCGCAGGCACTTACAGCGACGGCAAACTCTACACGCGCAGTGACAAGCGCGGAGACATCGCGGCGGTGCTTCGCACACTGGTGGCCTTCGGTGCGCCGACCGACATTTTGGTGGACGCGCATCCGCACATCGGGACGAACAAGTTGCCGGGGATCGTCACGGCGATGCGCGAGGCGGTGATCGCAGCAGGAGGAGAAGTGCGCTTCGATACACGCGTCACAGACCTTCTTGTGAAGGACGGACGGATCCGTGGTGTGCAGTCCGCGCAGGGCGATGAGGTCCTTGCCGACTCCGTGATACTCGCCACCGGCCACAGCGCACGTGACATCTTCGAACTGCTCCATGCGAAAGGCATCCGCATCGAAGCGAAGTCCTTTGCCATGGGCGTGCGCATCGAGCATCCGCAAACGGTGATCGATCGCATCCGCTATCACTGCGACGTGCGCGACCCCTTCCTGCCACCGGCCAGCTACAACGCAGTGCAACAGGTTGATGGGCGCGGCGTCTACAGCTTTTGCATGTGCCCGGGCGGCATCATCGCGCCGTGCGCTACCGCTCCGGGGGAGGTCGTCACCAACGGCTGGAGCCCGAGCAAACGCAACAATCCATTCGCCAACAGCGGAATCGTCGTCGCAGTGGATCCACTTACGGATGCGCGTGGAAAGCACGACAATGGGCCTTTGGCGGGAATGCATTGGCAGAAGGCGATCGAGCAAACGGCGTGGCGCGCTGGTGGTGAAAGGCAATCCGCGCCCGCGCAACGCATGGAGGATTTCATCAACGGCCGCGCGAGCAATGACCTGCCTACATGCAGCTATCCACCGGGGATCGTTCCGGCGATGCTCACACACGTATTGCCACCTGCGATCACATCGCGTCTACGCGGTGGATTGATCGCCTTCGGTGAAAAAATGCGCGGCTACCGCACCAATGAAGCCGTGCTCGTGGCCGTGGAATCGCGCACCAGTTCACCTGTTCGCATTCCGCGTGATCCGATCACGCTGGAACATCCGGAGGTGCATGGCCTTTATCCTTGCGGCGAAGGTGCCGGATATGCCGGCGGTATCGTCAGCGCGGCGATGGACGGGCAACGGATCGCGCGTCTGCTGCGGAAGTAGAGGATCTCCTTTTACTCTTCTCCTCGCTCCTTGGCCTCGATCGCGGGCAGGTCGGCCTTGTACGCTCCGACATCCCAGATGATGTCCCAATGCGAAACGTAATCCGCCAATGGGCCGAGTCCCACGGAAGCCCGCCGTTCATCCACATGGTCCGGGTCTTCCAGTGGGCTCACATAGTATTCGCCCGTGTCCTTGTCGCGGCCGATCTGGCTCCCATAGGTCTGCCGTTTCCCTTGACGAAGCGCTACGCGATCTTCAAGAAGTGCAAGGTCAGCGGAGTTCGCATCGCCCTTGGCGACCGCTTCACGCATCATCGGAAGATAGCGTTCCTGCGTGGCGATGTCAGCATGTTGGATCACCAGAAAGAGTGTGGCATTCCCGTTTTGTCCAATGATGTCCGGTCCCAGCCAACCGCGTTCATTGAGGATCTTGGACACCAGCGCGAGGTTCGTTGAATCCACCCTCCCAATGGTGCGCCATAGCGTCTTCATTTCCTCCGAATCACGGCCATATTGCTTTTCCACTTCGTCCGTCTGTCGGCGGTACCGTTGGTCTTCATCCAAAATGGAATCCAGCGTATGCGCGAGCGGCCGGTCCAAATTGGCCTCCGCAAGGTCCTTGTTGGCCTTCACTTCGGTGATCACACGGTCCCATCTCGGGTCTGCATGCAGGCTCACCAGATCAGTGTCCCGGGTGATGAGGTCCAAGTCCTGAAAATCCGTCATCCTCACCGCAATGTGGAAGAGCTCGGAAAAGGCCGAATCAGGAACATTCGCAAGGGCCCATGCACACGCTGCATTGTAACGGTCAAGAATGCTCCCACTCCATCCCAATGACTCGAACGCGGATGAATAGAATTTGGCCGATGCGGCAAAATCCTTGGCCTCATAGCGCGCGTGGGCTTCGTTGATCAACGAGTCGTACCGGGCTTGGTCTTGACCGAATGCCAAGCTCCCTATCCACGCAAATACAAGGACGAAGGATGCTCTCATGATGCCAAAGTGATCGTCGGCAAAAACTTCAACGAGGCGGTTTCCGAAGGATCCGGGATGTGGATGGACATCGCTTCGCGGTTGATGTGGAAAGTGTTCGAACGAATTATTCCTTCATCCTCTTCGCACGCTCCTCGGCCTCGATCGCAGGCAGATCGGCCTTGTATGCTGCCACATCCCAGATGATGCCCCATATCCCTACGTAGTCGGCCAGCGGGCTGAGTCCGACCGATGCCCGGCGTTCATCCACATGATCGGGATCTTCCAAGGGAAGCACATAGTATTCACCGGTGTCATTGTCCTGACCGATCTGGCTCCCATAGATCTGCTTCTTCCCCTGACCAAGCGCTACTCGGTCCTCGAGAAGAGCAAGGTCGCTCGGCTCCGCATTGCCGTTCGCGACCGCCGCGCGCATCATCGGCAGATAGCGTTCCTGTACAGGCAGGTCCGAGTGCTGGATAACCAGAAAGAGCGTGGTGTTCCCTATTTGCCCGATGGTGTCCGCCCCCTGCCAACCCCGTTCATCAAGGATCTTGGACACCAGCAAGAGGTTCGTTGAGTCAACCCTCCCCATCGTGCGCCATAGCGCCTTCATTTCATCCGACCCACGCCCATATTGCTTTTCCATGTGGTCCAGTTGTCGGCGATACCGCTGGTCCTCATCAAAAATGGAATCCAGCATGTGGGCGAGTGGCCGGTCCACAGCAGCCTGCGCGCTATCCCTGTTCGCCTTCACCCTCGCGACCACAGGCCCCCACCGCGGGTCGGCATGCAGGCTTACGAGATCGGCATCCGCAGTGATCCGGCCCACGTCCTGGAAGTCCATCAACTTCGTAATGCACAAGAGCTGAAAAAAGGCCGAATCAGGAACGTTCGCAAGGGCCCACGAACAGGCCGCGTTGTAGCGATCATCTCTGTATCCCTTCCATCCCAATGATTCGAATGCAGATGAGAAGAGCTTTGCGGATACGGCAAAATCCTTGGCCTCATAGCGAGCCTGGGCCTCGTTGATCAACGAGTCATATCGGGCCGGGTGCTGCCCGAAAGCAGTAGGCCCGTAGGCGACCAAAAGAAGGAACGCAGCAATTCTCATGATGTCCAAAGTAAACGTCGGCTCGGCAGTTCATGGTCTTTGCGGAAGTACAACGTAACGATCGCCCAAGACCACATCCCACGATCGGCAATGGACAATTCGTTGCCCAGTCCATCACCGACCTGCTCCCCTCCTCCGTTCATTTGTCCGCCATGAGCCCCTACCTCCTGCTTGCCATCGTCTTCGGCTACTTCCTGCTCCTGATGGGCATTGCGTGGTACACCTCGCGCGGCGCAGGCGAGCACTCCTTCTACAGCGGAGATCGCAAGAGCCTGTGGTACGTGGTGGCCTTCGGCATGATCGGCACCTCGCTCAGCGGCGTCACCTTCATCGGCGTGCCGGGCTATGTGGACGCCAAGGCATGGACCTATTTCCAACTGGTCCTCGGCTTCGCGATCGGTTATTGGATCATCGCCGGCGTGCTGTTGCCGCTCTACTACCGCACGCATGTCACCAGCATCTATGGCTACCTGCGCGAACGCTTCGGGCTGGACAGCTACCGCACGGGCGCGTCCTTTTTCATCCTCAGCCGACTTGCCGGCGCCACCATTCGGATCTTCGTGGTGCTGAACGTGATCCAGCTCTTCGTACTCGATGCGATGGGCGTGCCGTTCGAGCTCACCGCCGTCATCGTGATGGTGATGATCGTGCTCTACACCCTGAAAGGCGGCGTGAAGACGATCGTGTGGACGGACACACTGCAAACGCTGTTCATGTTGGCCGCGCTGGTCGGCACCATCGTCTACATCACGCATAGCGCGGGCATGGGCGATTGGCTTTCGGCGGTGAAGGCGAACGGCAGCATGCGCATCCTCGACCTCGATTGGCGCAGCGACAGCTTTTTCCTGAAACAGGTCCTCGCCGGCATGTTCATCACCATCGCCATGACGGGGCTGGACCAGGAGATGATGCAGAAGAACCTCAGTGTCTCCACCGTGGAAGGCTCGAAGAAGAACATGCGCGTCTTCAGCGTGGTGCTGATCGTTGCGAACCTGCTCTTCCTGCTGCTCGGTTCGTTGCTCTTCCTCTATATGCATCGTCAAGGCATCGCCATGCCGGGCCATTCGGACGATGTCTTCCCCACCCTCGCGCTGCAGCATTTCCCACCGTGGCTGGGGTTGGTCTTCATCATCGGCCTCATCAGCGCGCTCTTCCCCAGCGCGGACGGCGCCCTCACCGCGCTCACCGCCAGCACCTGTCTCGACCTCATCGGCATCCGTGATCGCGGTTGGGACGATGGCAAGCAGAAGCGCGTCCGCCAGCGCGTACACATGGGCATGGCGGCGCTCTTCCTGCTCTTCATCTTCTACTTCCACTGGCTCGCCACGCCTACGGTGATCACCACGCTCTACGACGTCGCGGGCTTCACCTACGGCCCGCTGCTCGGCCTCTTCGCCTTCGGGATCTTCAGCAAGCGCAGCCCGCGTGAACGCTGGGTGCCGCTGGTCTGCATCGCCGCGCCGATCATCGCGTACTTCCTCCGGATGTACTCGCAACAGCTCTTCTTCGGCTACAAGATGGGCTTTGAAGTTTTGCTGGTCGTAGCTGCCATCACCATGCTTGGACTGGCGCTCCTTTCCAAGGGACGGCCGAGACACACCGCAGCATGATGCGGAGGGCAACGCCGATCTCACGTCGCACGTCCTTTCCAGGGTCGCTCGCGGGAAATGCGATGGCCTATCTTGGATGAAGATCACCTGCCCGGAATGAAGAAGATCGTACTTGTATTGGGTGTTCTCGTTGCGATCCTCATCGCCTGCGCCAAGGATCCCGCTGAACCGTCCACGCCTTCCCAGCCCAATACGCAGCCCTCATCCCCCGTGATCTTCGATCTTGATTCGGTACCCTACACCACGCTGTCCCACTACAATTTCTTCGCTGGCAACATGGCGGACATGCTGCCAGTTCAGGGCGTGCTGCCCTATGAGCCGATCACGCCGCTCTTCAGCGATTACGCGCACAAGTACCGCTTCGTGTGGATGCCCAACGGCGTGAAGGCCTCCTACGTCTCCGATGGCGAGGTGCTGGATTTCCCGGAAGGCGCCGTACTGATCAAGACCTTCTACTACGACCACGTGCAGCCGGATGACGCACACCGCCTGATCGAGACGCGCCTGCTGATCAAGAAGAACGGCCAGTGGGAGTTCGCCGACTACGTGTGGAATGACGCGCAGACGGAAGCCACCTTGGACCTCTCCGGTTCCTACACGGCCTTCACGTGGATGGACGACAACGGCGTGCCGCACGATGAGAACTACCGCATCCCGTCGTACGTGGAATGCCTCACCTGCCACAAGAACAGCGACATCCCGGTCCCCATCGGCCCGAAGCCGCAGAACCTCAACTCGACATTTGCATACACCGACGGCCCGATGAACCAACTGGCCAAGTGGGAGACGGAAGGCTATCTCCAGAGCGGTTATCCGCAGAACATCGAGACCGTGGCGAAATGGGACGACCCGAATGAAGACATGACACGACGTGTCCGCGCATACGTGGACATGAACTGTTCGCACTGCCACGCGGAGAACCACCACTGCGGCTATCGGCCCATGCGCTTTGCCTGGAACCAAACGACGAACCTGACGAACATCGGTGTCTGTGTGCCCACCACGGACCCGATCGAACCCTCGCAGGACTATGTGGTGCACGCGGGCAATTCGGGACGCTCGATGCTCTACTACCGCATCAGTTCGACAGACCCTTCGGTGCGCATGCCGCTAATGGGCCGCACCGTTCGGCACGAGGAGGCCATCCAGTTGATCGGTGACTGGATCAATTCGTTGCCGGACACCTGCCAGTGAACTTACAAAAACGAAAGCCCCCGCTCTACGGAGGCTTTCGTTTTTTGTATGGACCGGTCGTTACTTATTCGAGGATCACAAGTTTGCCCGTATGTGTCCTTTGATCCGTCGTGAGGCGATACAGATAATGCCCGGGTGCAAGACCTTCCGCCGATATCGGAACAAGGTGCTCGCCAGCGCCCAGGTCGCGGTCCATGACGGTCGCGACCATTCGGCCCTGATCATCCAGCACTTGGATCCGCACATGGCCACCCTTTTCCAGGGTGACAGGTATGGTAGTATGGTCGCTGAACGGATTGGGCCAGGCATTTCCAACTTCGTCTCCGGCGACCGTTCCGGCGATCGGCGCAATGCCCGTCGGCAGGTCCATATCCGCATCAAAGAGATACACTCCCTCGAAGTAGCTCTCATTGGTGAGCGTGCCCGCGAAGACAAGCCGCCCGTCAGCATGCCCGAATAATAGTTCGGGGTAGAATTCACTCAGTTCCGGTCCGGTGTGTTGCTCCTCGGCCAGCACGTTACCATCCGGATCCACCTTCAGCACTGCGGCGGTCGTGTAGAACTGGCCGTTGAAAAGCCGGTACGGAAAGGTCGACCCATACACTTGGTCCAGGATGTAGGAATTATCATCCTCGTCCACGTGAAGGTCCCTGTAGAAATGCGCGTCCCCGGACATCACCGTCCAGACCTCATTACCTTCCTGATCATAGCGGATCAACTCGTTGTGGATCTCACCGCTCAGTGCAAGCTGGTAACCCACTACCACCGCATCGCCTGAGGAAAGCATCTTCACGGCATAGGTGCGCTCATTGTGATCGGCATCCCCATGCCCGGCGCTCCACATCAATGCACCATCCGCCGAGAACTCAGCAACCAGGTCATTGTCGTCATACGTGGTCTGATCGGTGACGAAGCCTGTTGCGAAGACATGCCCATCCGCATCGGTGGTGAGGTCCACTGCGGTTCCGTTGGCATTATCCACGGGTACGGATGTGGCCCAAGCAACGGTACCATCAGCGTTGAATTTGGTGACGATGAAATTCATCTCGCTGCTGAACCAGCCGCCAACACCGGCTGAACCGGCGAGCAACAGGCCGCCATCCGAGGTCACCACAGAATTGCCCCCGGTATAGCTGTCCGCTCCGTCCACTGTTGAATAGCTGGTCCATAGCTCGTTGCCATCCGTGTCGAATTTCACTACCACGAATGCCGCATCGACCCCGTTGTCCGACATGGCGGAACCGCTGAGATAGGTATTGCCCTGTTGATCCACGGTGATGGAATAGAGTGATGGTTGCAGCAGCTCCTTCTGTGCTTCCCACAATTCGTTTCCATCGGCGTCCAGCTTCTTCAAACGCAAGGTCAACGGATCGCCGGAGAAATCATTCTCGGGTATCAGGTATACGCGAGCGTTGCCCTCGTTGTCCACGGCCCCGAGGATCCCGGCTGCAGGACCATCCACCGCGGTGTCATACCGTTTCTGCCAAGCGATACTGCCATCCGATGTATGCTTCACCAGGAAACGAGTGGTGTTGAACCCGCTGGTGAAGGTGAGGAAGTCACCGGTGCAGAAGCTGTTGCCCATGTTGTCCGTAAAGCCGCTCAACATGCGTCCGCGGCTTCCTTGGCTGTCATGATAGCTGGTGATCCAGGCAGGGTCAGTGGCGCCATCCGGGAATTGCACGGTCTGCGACATGGATCCTTGGCAGGTGTAGAAAGCCTGCACAGTGAGGGCGATATCACCGACCGCATCGACCTTCATGCCGGCCAATGCCAGAAAACCGACGGTGTCCACCTGCGGAGCCTGATAGGTCACCGCACCCAAAGGATCGCCTGCCGGGCCATACTTCCGCGCCTGTGCAGCAATTACGGTGACGAAGTTCTCCGGATCCACGAGCAGCGTACCCATGCCACCGATCACCGCGTTGCCCGCATTGTCCAGTTGGAGGTAAGGCGCACTCACATCGATCAGGTCATCGGTCTGCGCGGACCAGAGTGAATCGCCAGCAGTGGAGTAGCCCACAAGGACGAAACCGTCCTCCGAGTAGTCCCCATTGTGCTCCCCACCCACATAGAGCAGGTCGTCAGGGCCAAGGGCGATGGAATAGGCATCGGTCATTTCCAAGCCGCTGCGGAAGGTCTTCATCCATTGCTGGTCTCCGTCCGTGTCATACTTGATCGTTCCGAAGCGGCTGTTGCCCCGATCGATGGTACCTGTGACGTAGACGTTGCCATCGGCATCAACGGTGATCGCGCGCGCATAGCTGTTGTTCACCGAAGGAGGCCCGGTGTAGGTGTAACGCTCCTGCCACAATGGATCGCCTGTGGCAGAGTACTTCAGCGTATAGTATCCCGCCCAATATTGCTCGTTCTCGCTGTAGCCCGTGACATAGACATTCCCAGTCGCATCGGTGGTGATGGCCGCCGGTTCACTCCAAGTATCGCCCCCTACGCCGTTGTCGCGCATCACCCAAAGCTGGCTGCCGTCCGCATCAAACTTCACGGTCATATAGTCGACCGAGGTGCCGGACCAACTCAAGCCGGTGACAAGGATGTTGCCATCGGCATCCATGGCCATGGCCGTCGGCATATCAACGCCATCTCCGGTACCCGCCGTTGTATGTTGCCAGAGCAGCGTGCCATCCACGTCATACTTGGTCACGCGGTAGTCCATGTCGTTGCCGTTCCAGAAGGAGCCCGCCACCACCGGTTGGCCCATCTGATCCAGAATGATCTCCAGGCCCGCTTCCGCAGCATAGGTCGATACCGGCTCCAAGACCTTCCACAGCGTATCGCCCGCCGCATCGATCTTCATCGTCATCTGGTGCGCGCCCGGGTGCTCGGTGCCATTGGCCGTCGCGGCACCCGTCACGTAGATGTTGCCGTTGGCATCGCCCACGGTCGCCATCGGTACGATGTAGCCGCCATAGCCTGCGGCCCCGAAATAGTCGTAGTCCACCGAACGCTCATCTCCTTGCACCTGCACACCCGCACGCCTCATCATCTCAAGGGAAGGGTCCCGAAGACCGTTCTTGGTCGGAGGTGCCATTGGCAGTTTGTGTGCCTTGAGACGGGACAAAAGCCCGACTTCAGCGGACAGGGCGTGCCCATGCAAGGTCTCGAAATGCACCGGTGCCGACTGTGCCCACGCGGAGGAACAGAAACTGATCAGAAGCAGGACGGATGTGATGTGGTATCGTGCGTTCATGGTGACGGTTTGGTTGGACGAGCAGATGCATGGTCGGGGTCTTTCCCCGACGCAGGCAAGATGGCGACCATCGGTGAAAAAGATGCCCGAAGCGCGTTGACAAGCGCGTTGACAGCCTACGCTACCAAGCGGTCCAGGAAGTCCTCCAAGGAACCCATCCCCTCGGAAACGAGCTTCTTTTTGAGGCGCAGTTTGCCCACGCGCGCACTTTGGGGGGATATGCCGAGTACCTCCGCCATCTCCTTCGGGGCAAGACCCAATCGCTGAAGCACCATGAAGCGCACCTCGCCTTCGGTGAGCGAGACGCCCAGCAACTTCAAGCGCGCGAAGAAGTGCGGATAGATGGAAGCGAACTTCTGCTTGAATCCCGACCAATCATCGTCGGTGAGGATCTTCCGTTCCAACAGTTCCGCCACCTCTTCCTCATGGGCGAAGGCATGGACAGGGTGTTCCGCCAACTCGGCCTGCAGGTCCAGCACCTGCGCCGTCTTTTCGGCAATGGCGAGAATGTGATGCTTCAGTTCGCGCTCCTGGATGGCCAACACAGTGTTCGCATTCAGCAGTTCCAATTCGAGCAGTCGTTTCCTGTTGCGCATCGCCGCAAGCCGTTTTTGCGTGACGAAGGCCCCGATAAGCATGATCACCAAGATGCCCGCAATGAGGCCCCATGTACGGGCCTTTTGGAGCGAGCGTTCGTTCTGCAGATTGAGGATGCGCAGGTCCTTCACCTCGGCACCAAGCCGTGCCTGTTGGATGGCCAAGGCCTCGGAGCGGTTGACGGTATTAAGGCTGTCCTCATAGGCGTTGTAGACCTTGAAGTAGACGAGCGCCGAATCGGGTCGACCATGCTGCTCATGGAGGCCGGACAAGAGCAACAAGGTCTCGGTGATCCGCACTTTATCGCGGACCTCCTGCGCCAAAGCAAGCGCACGCCAACCCTTGGTGAAGGCATCCTTGACATGCCCCTGTCGCGCCGCAATGTCAGAGAGATTGTACCAAGCGGTAGCCCTTCCCAAAGTATCGTCGATCTGCTCGCAGAGGTCCAGCGAACGCCGGTAGTACACACTTGCGGAATCGAGTTCACCGAGATGCTTGTGTACCTGGCCCTCATTGTTCAAGGCCAATGCGAGGTCGCGCTTCGCGTCCAGTTCCGTGAAAATGGTGACGGCCTCATGATTCAGGCGGAAGGCTTCCTGCGTGTCATCCTGGTTCTTCAGCAGGATGGAGCGGTTCAGGTACGTCAGGCCGAGAAGGCGCCGTTCTCCTGTGGATGCCGCCAACCGCGCGGACTCCTTGTAGGATTCCATCGCGGAAGAGCAGTCATTCAACCTCCACTGGATCAGCCCGATCGAATTCAGATCACCGGCCATTCCTGCCAAGTCACATGCGTCCACATCCTCCTTATAGGCCTGAGCGAAATAGTTCAGGGCGATCTCATAGTTCCCCAATCGCCATTGCGCCGTTGCGTACGTCTTTGGCTCCTTGACCTGCGGCAAGCGCTCATCCCCGGAGGGAAGCATGAAGTTCGGAGCATACGGCACCGGTCCTTCCGGTATCGCTTGCGCTGCGGAATGCACGGAAGGCGCGATCGCGAAGATCAGGAGGAGGGACAAATGCAAGGAAGAGCGCATGATGGCGAGCTAAAATTAAGACGCCGCCCCTCCCCCTCCCGGGTTGCCTGATCCATGGCCAGTACATTCGACCGCATGAGCCGTGGATTCGTACGCGAGGATGACCAGGAGGAACCGATCTTCATTCCTCCCCGTGCAACGTTGCCGCCGGGCATGGAGAACCATGTGACGCCGCGCGGCCTGCAACTACTTCAGGAAGAACGCGAGCAATTGGAGGCCGCGCGTACCACTGTTCAAAGCAGTGACCAGGTCGCGCGCCGTCGTGAGTTGGCCGAGATCAACGGCAAGCTGGACCTACTGAATGAACGCATCGCCAGCGCCCGCTTGGTGCCCGCAGCCGATAAACCAATGAAGACCGTGCGTTTCGGAGCGACCGTGACCTTCCGCATCGTCAAGGGACCGCAGGAAGGAACGGTGCGCACCTTCATGCTCGTGGGCGTGGACGAGGCCTCTGTGGCCGAAGGCAAGATCGCTTTCATCGCACCGATCGCACAGGCGCTTTTGGGCAAGCGCGTGGGCGGTGTTGCGAAGTTCCGGCTCGGTCCCGCGGTGCAGGATCTGAAGGTATTGGCGATCGCTTGATCTGCATCGGAGCGCGTCCGTTCATGGCTGTTTGAACTGTATATCCCACGCCGGATCTGGCGCGGTGAACTCCGCACATCCATACTGGACGCGCGTATTCTTGTTCAACAAGTTCTTCGCCATGCTTCGTTCCACCTGTATTTATTTCGATCGCCGGATGTTCGCGGTGCTATCGCTCGCCGGACTCCTCGCCCAACCTGCAAGCGCACAGACACGCAGTCCCGGTCCTTCCGGCCATGGCTTCATCGAGAACCGCGGACAGGTGATCGACCAGGACGGACATCGCAACGCGCAGGTACTCTTTCTGTGGGCCGGTGGAAAGGGCCTCAACGTGCAAGCCCGGCGCGATGGATTGAGCTATGACACCTATGCGCCGCATGGGAAGGATGGCAGCTTCCTCTTCCATCGCATGGACATGCAACTGGTGGACGCGGATCCGGATGCGACGGTTCATGGTGAAGATCTGCAGGCTGGCGTGATCAACGTCTACAACGCCGGAACGCCTGCCACTGGAGCATTGGCGATCCCGCATTATGGCCGCCTCGTGTACAGCGATGTCTGGCCGCACATCGACCTCGTCCTCACGCAGGATGGCACCGGCCCGAGCCCCTTCAAGTACAATTTCGTGCTGCATCCCGGCGCTGACATCGGCCGGATCCAATTGCAATACGACGGCTTTGATTCCGCGGAACTGCAAAACGGTACGATCGCATTCAGCCTGTCGGACCGGCGCTTGACCGAATCCATTCCCAAGAGCTGGACGCTGCCGGAACACAGGTCCGTTGAGGTCCGATACGATGTGATCGAGCAGTGTGAAGGAAGCATTACCGTTGGACTGAAGATGCAGGGTGCATCAGCATTGATCCCGCATTCCTCCTTGGTCATCGACCCCTATCCGGACCTGGAATGGGCCAGCTATTACGGCGGTGAAGGCCTTGACGAAGCACGTGCTATCGCCACGGACACGGAGGCGAAGCTCTATGTCGCCGGTAGCACAAACTCCTTCGAGAACATCGCCACAGATAGCGCTTATGAGACCGTGCTGAATGGCCTCCAAGATGTGTTCGTGATGAAGATGGCCGCACACGGTTCGCGGCTCTGGACCACATACTACGGCGGAGAGGGCTGGGACGAGGCAACCGGTATTTCGGTGGATCCGCACTATCATGTCCAGCTCGTCGGCAACACCAGTTCCCCAACCGTGATCGCAACGCCCGGCACCTATCAGGACACGCTTGCGGGCGACACCGATGCCTTCATCGTTTCATTCGACAGTGTCGGCGTCCGCATTTGGGGCACCTATCTCGGCGGGCTCGGGAAGGACAGCGCGACCGCCTGCCGTGCTGATGAAAAGAACGGGCTCATCGTCATGGGCACCAGCCGCAGCCCGCAGCTATTCAGCGACAGCGTGCATGCGATCGTTCCTTACGTGGGTGGTGCAGATGCCTTCATCGCGCGGATCGACAGTGCCGGACATCCGACCTGGTCCACGTGGTTCGGTGGCACTGCGGATGACTACGCCACTTCCGTGATGGTGGACAGCAGTGGGATCTGGGTGGCGGGCTACACGGCATCGATGGACAGCATCGCAACCCCTGGTGCGTTCCAGGACAGTCTGCGCGGCGCGGAAGATGCCTTTGTCCTAAAGCTCGATTCGGTCGGTGTACGGCAATGGTCCTCTTACTTCGGTGGCACTGGAACGGACCGCGCCTTGGGGATCACGTCGGTCGGCAGCGCGGCCTTCATCGCCGGTTGGACCACGTCGGATTCGCTCGTCGCGGCAACGGATACCTTGTCTCACCAACCGCTACGTGGCGGGATGCAGGATGCCTTCATCGCGCGCATCGACAGCGGCGGATCCGTGCGCTGGGCCACCTATCTCGGCGACTCCCTGGATGACCGCGCCGTCGGCATTGCGCGCGACAAGGGCGGATACATCAATGTGATCGGCACCACGCTGGCCGACACGTCGATGGCAACCGGCGATGCCCACCAGATGTGGCGCGCCGATTCCACGGACATCTTCCTCACCCGGTTCGACACACTGGGAGCGCGTGACTGGGGCACCTACTTCGGGGGCGACAGTGCGGACGCTGCAGCGGCGATCACTGTCTTCGACACGGCCGTCGTCTACCTCGCCGGCCGCACTTGCTCCACCAACGACATGGCGCTTCACGGGGTCAAATTGGACTACTTGGGTGGCGCGTCGGATGCCATCATCGGGCGGTTCATCAAAGGGGACTCCGGAAATGGGAATGGTGAATGTCATCAAGGGACCATCGTAGGACCGGACACCATCTACCTCTGTCCAGGGGATACGCTAAGCTTGGTGATCGATGTGGATTCCTTCCCGCCCAACATGGATCCCATGTGGTATGCCACGGACTGCGGTGATCCGCGCTATTTCGTGCATCTCGGCTATACACTCAATATCCCGTTGGACAGCACGACCACGATCTACCTGCGTGGCGAGAATGCTTACGATGTCACGAATTGCATCGGGGTGTTCGCGATCGTGGAACCCTACCCTATCCCTTTCGCGACCGCCCCGCCGACCGCTTGCCTGGGCGACTCCGTGCAGTTCTTCGCCAGCGGCGGGCAGAACTATTCCTGGCTCGGGCCCGATAGCATTCCCAACCCGGAACAAAACCCGTGGATCACGCCCATCATTGCCGGAGACTCCGTTGTGTACCACCTCACCATCAGCAGCGAACATGGCTGTAGCGCCAGCGATAGCGTGCTCGTAAATGTCTTCCCTTCACCCGGGATCGACGCACACGTGACCGATGTGACCTGCTACGGCTACACCGACGGAGGCATCGCGGTGAGCGCGGTGGACACGCTTCCACAGACCTACGTATGGACTGGGTCCAACTCGTACGCAGACTCTCTCATCGGACTAGCTGCAGGACCCTACGTGCTGGTGACGAGCAACTCGCAATGCGCCCGCACCGACACGTTCACGGTTGGCGGACCGGCCAACCCGATCGATTCCTTGCTCCTCCATTCCGCCACCTGCGGAAAAGCGAACGGGAATGCCACCGTGTTCACGAATGATGCCTCCGCGCCCTACACCTTCACTTGGGACGTGCCCGGCTGGGGTAATTCCGCGACCGGACTTCCTCCAGGCCTCCATGGGTTCACGCTCACGGATTCCTTGGGATGCGCATATACCGAAGCCTTCACCATCACCGACCAAGGCTCGTTGCAGGCGGAGATCGATCCGGATTCTGCGCTCATCAACTATGGGGATAGTTTGATGCTGCAAGGCACGATCGTTCCGATGGACAGCGGCACTGTCTTCACTTGGTCACCCGTTGGATCGCTGAGTTGCAGCGATTGCCTATCCCCCTTCGCCGCACCGGAAAGCACCACGTGGTATGTCCTTGCCGCCATCTCCCTCCAGGGCTGCGTTTCCGAGGACTCCATGCAGCTCGTGGTGTACCGCCCGAGTCCGGAGCTTTTCGTACCGACCATCTTTTCCCCCAACAACGACGGCCTGAACGACGTGCTCTGCATATTGGGCGGCCCCCTCAGGGAGATGACATTGACCATCTATGACCGCTGGGGCGCCGTGGTCTTCACCTCCACGGATCAAGCCCATTGCTGGGATGGCAGCTATCATGAAAAACCGCTCAGTGGAGGGAGCTTCGCATACACGCTGAAGGCCGTGCTGGATGATGGCACCGTGGACCAGCGCTCCGGCAACATCACCATCCAGCGATGAATGGACAGGCTGCAATACCGGGCCTCGGTGTCGTGCTGCTCCTCGCGGCAACGGCGTTGAACGCACAAGCGCAGGACGCCATCTTCTCCCAACAGGAATTGACGCCGCTCAACCTTGATCCCGCGCTCGCCGGAGCAGTGGACGATATCGGTGCGCACCTCATCCACCGTTCCCAATGGAGCAGCATCACCGATCCCTTCCGAACGACCGGGGCCACGCTGGATGCACGCTTGGGGCGCAACAAGCAGACCAGTTCCGCGCACGCCGGCAAGATGGGCCTAGGCGTTTCCTTCCTGAGCGATCATGCCGGAGCGATGAAGACCACATGCGCGGACATGGCACTGGCCTATCATGTCTTCCTCACGCCCAACAGCACCTTTGGCGCGGGGATCACTGCGGGCCTGCTGCAGACCGTGATGGATCAGGCGAACGGCGAGTGGGCCAGCCAATACGATGGCATTCGCTACGACCCGGGCCTGTCCTCCGGCGAAGCCGCTGACACGCGCGGCCATAGCGCCCTCGATCTCGGCGGCGGGCTGCTCTACACACTTTGGGCGACCGACCGAGGCATGCCGGATGACCGGAGTTCCCTGAATATCGGCGTGGCCGGCCAACACTTGGGCCGACCGGCCATTACTGCGGATGGAATGGACCGGATCCCCATCCGCTGGTCAGCCTTCATCAATGGCCGATGGAAATTCGGTCAGTCGCAGACCTACCTCGATCCCGGAGCTTACTACTACCGCCAAGGCCCCGCATCCCAGCTGCTGGTAGGCTCTTACATCGGTCATCGCTTCGGCCCTTCGCGCGTACTTCAGAACGATGCCGTCCAGTTGTGCATGCAGCTCGGTGCCTTCTATCGTATCGATGATGCCGTGGTGGCCAAGGCGCTTTTCCAATGGGACGCTTACTCCATGGGCATGGCCTACGACATCACCGTGTCCTCCCTGGCGAGTACCAACTCCGGGAGGGGAGCAGCGGAGATCGTCCTGTGCTACGACCTGCGCACCGCGCGCTGATCCGGTCCGGCCGCACGCGCGAGCGACAAGGTCCAATAGCCTATCGGGATTCATATTTAGTCGCATCTAATTTTATTTCGAGCCGATTCATACCTTTGCTGCCGGATCAGGCATGCTTACCCGTAGCGAAGAAGACCACATCAAGGCCGTGCACGCATTGCTCGGCTCCGGCGAAAGCGCCTCCACAAAGGACATCGCGGAGCGCCTCGGCACCAAGGCCAGCAGTGTGACCGTGATGCTGAAGAAGCTCGCCGAGAAGGGCGTGCTGAAGCATGAACCGTACTACGGCGTGAAGCTGACCGCCAAGGGCAAGGCCGCTGCGTTGAAGCTTGTGCGCAAGCATCGGCTTTGGGAGACCTTCCTCGTGGAACGCCTCGGATTCAAGTGGAACGAGGTACACGAAGTGGCTGAACAACTGGAGCACGTGCGCAGTGAAAAGCTCACGGAGAGCCTCGCGGAATACCTCGGCGATCCGGCCTTCGATCCACACGGTGATCCCATACCCGACAGCGATGGCCGCATGACCGAGCGCGACACGAGGCCGCTCACGGAGTGCGTGGCAGGCACGCACGTGCGCATCGCCGTCGTGAAGGATGGCAGCGATGCCCTGCTGCACCTGCTCGACAAAAAGGGCATCGGCATCGGCATGGTGTATACCGTGCTGGCGCGGCAGGACTTCGATGCGAGTGTGGAGCTGGCCACGGCGAGCGGTGCGCATCTCTCGCTTTCCGCGCAGGTGGGGGCGCACCTGTGGGTGGAAACGGTGAAGTCCCGCAAACCAAAGAAGGGATGATCGGCGACCGGCGCTCCCTCGGCGACGCACATTCCAGCGTGGCCATTCCTGTTGCGAAGGGCTGGCGGCGCGTCCTCGCCTTCCTCGGTCCTGCCTATCTGGTGAGCGTGGGGTACATGGACCCGGGCAACTGGGCCACGGACATCGCGGGCGGATCGGCCTTCGGCTACCAGCTGATCTGGGTGCTGCTGATGAGCAACCTCATGGCGCTGTTGCTGCAAAGCCTCAGCGCCAGGCTCGGCATCGTGCGCGGGCTGGACCTCGCGCAGGCCAGCAGGCATACCTATCCGCCGCTGGTGAATATCCCGCTCTATGTCCTCGCCGAGATCGCCATCGCCGCCTGCGATCTCGCCGAGGTGATCGGTATGGCCATCGGCCTGAACCTCCTCTTCGGCCTGCCCGTGCTCTGGGGTGTCCTGATCTCCGGCCTCGACACGCTGCTGATCCTCTTCCTGATGAACAAGGGCATGCGGCTGCTGGAGGTCTTCATTGTCTCCCTCGTCACCTTGATCGGACTCTCCTTCCTCGCCGAGATGTTCATTGTGCAGCCCGAAGTGGGTGAATTGGTCAAAGGCTTTGTGCCCTCCGCGCTGTCGGACAAGGCACTCTACATCGCCATCGGCATCATCGGCGCCACCGTGATGCCGCATAACCTCTACCTGCATAGTTCACTGGTGCAGACGCGCCGTTTCCAGCGCTCCCACAAAGGCATGAGCGAAGCCATCCGCTTCAACTTCTTTGACACCACCGTCGCGCTCAACCTCGCCTTCTTCGTCAACGCCGCCATCCTCGTCCTCGCCGCAGCGGCGTTCCACGTGAACGGCCGCTATGACGTGGCGGAGATCGACCAGGCCCACGAGATCCTCGGCGACCTTTTTGGCACCATGGCCCCGGCCCTCTTCGCCATCGCGCTCATTGGCGCGGGGCAGAGCAGCACCATCACCGGTACACTCGCGGGGCAGATCGTGATGGAGGGCTATCTCGACATCCGAATCCGGCCGTGGTTGCGGCGGCTCATCACGCGCCTCTTGGCCATCGTGCCCGCCGTGATCAGCATCATCGTTTTCGGGCAGGAATCACTGGGGCGATTGCTCGTCCTCAGCCAAGTGGTGCTCAGTCTGCAACTCGGCTTCGCCGTGATCCCGCTCATCCACTTCACATCGGACCGGAAGACCATGGGCCACTTCACCATCAAGTGGTGGACGAAGCTGCTGGCCTGGGGCACGGCGCTCATCATTGTGGTGCTCAACGCACGGCTTGTGTTGCAGGAGGTGCAGGGCTGGCTGGAAGGTGGGGGCGCGCAGGTCTTCTGGGTGAAGTGCCTCGTGGTCCCGGTCATCATGCTCTTCGCGCTATTGCTGCTCTACATCATCGTGCGTCCGTTCTTTGCAATGCTGAGATCCCCCAAGCAACATATCGACAGCGCGTTGCCGGAGCTGAAGGTGCAGGAGCAGCGACCGCCGCAGCGCATCGCCATCACCGTGGAATTCAAGCCCATGGACGAGCGCGTGCTGAACATCGCCATCGCCCAAGGCGGAAAGGTGGCCGAGTACATCCTGATCCACATCACCGAAAGCGCCGCCGCGCGCTACCTCGGCGCCCTCACTGACGACCGCGAGGCCGTGGACGATGCCACCAATCTGGAGTTGTATGCCACAAGGCTCCGCGAGGCCGGCTACAACGCGCACGCGGTGGTGGGCCAAGGCAGCCCGGTACCGGCGATCGCAGACCTTGTGAACAAGAGCAAGGCCGAACTTTTGGTGATGGGCTCGCACGGCCACCGCGGACTCAAGGACCTGCTCTTCGGCGCCACTGTGGATGCGGTGCGGCACCGCGTGAAGGTGCCGGTGCTGGTGGTGAAGTAGATCATGACCAAGAAGCTGACCCTCCTTCCTGTTCTTCTGGCCCAATTGCTTTTCGTTCCTAAGGCATCTTCACAAGCCGTTGAGCACAGGTTCCAGGATGTGCTTGACTCTGCCTTTACCTCAAACAGCGATGCGGTAGGAATACTTGCGGATGTTGAATCCACTAAGCTGCATATCTCGTGGAACGGAGCCATGGGCCATTCCGAGAAAGGCGCACAAAGCCAGCTCGTCGAGGACCAGCCGGCCCTTATTGCCAGCAATACCAAGACCTATGTGGCAGTTGCCATATTGAAGCTGGTGGAAGCGCACCGGATCAACCTTCAAGATCCGATCGCGGATCTGCTGAAGCCCCAAACACGGAAGCTGCTTTCGGAAGCCGGCTACAAGCTCCACGATATAACGATCAAGGACCTACTATCCCATACTTCCAGCATCAAGGACTATGTGGACAGTTCCTACTTCCAATTCGTTGAGGAGACCCCCCTGCACAGATGGAGCCGGAATGAGCAGATAGCGCTGTCGGCGGGCAAGGGGAAACCATTGGCGGAACCCGGAACGCACTTCGCGTATGGAGATATCAATTACCTCCTGCTTACGGAGATCCTTGAATCGAGGACGGGGAAACCCTTTTACACGGCTATCAGGGATCTCATCGGTTTTGAAAAGCTCGGGCTTCGGTCAACCTGGTTCATTCAACTGGAAGAACCACCGCAGGATGCAAAACCACTGGTCCACCAGTACTGGGAGACAAAGCAGTGGGATTCCTATGACCTGGACCCTTCGTGGGACCTCTATGGTGGTGGCGGGATGGCAGCAACGGTGAAGGACCTTGCCCTGTTCTTCCAAAAACTGTTCGACGGTGAGATCATCGCGGACAAGGAGCTGTTATCGCAATTGCACACGTTCGTGCTTCCCCAAGAGCAGTCCAACTATTGTCTTGGTATCCGGACCATCTCCTTCCACGGACAGACGGGATACTATCACGGCGGATTCTGGGGAACGGATGTCATGTATCTCCCGGACTATGACATGACCATTGCCGTGTTCACCCTTGAAAAGGACAAGCGCGACATCAACGCGGCATTGAGCTACGCATTCATTCAAGCGATAAGTGGATCCAAATAAGGCAATGCCGGTCCCATAAGGATTGAACCGGCCCGAAAGAAAACCGCGTGCACTGCGCCGTGCCGCGTGAACGCTTCCGACCTTGGTGCCATGTTCGCCAGGACCCTTCCACTGCTGCTCGCGTGCGCCGTGCTTTGTGCATACCAAGGGCCAGCGCCGGTGAAGGGCGATGCAGCGCACTATGCATTGGACCGCCAATGGCCTTCACTGCCCGACAGCCTTGTGCTTGGTGACCCCACAGGGATCGATGTGGATGAGGCCGGGCACCTGTGGGTCTTCTGTCGCCGCGGCCGCCAATGGCTCGGGGACGGCATGCCGCAAACGCCGATCGCCGACAACACGGTGCTTGAAGTGGATGGTTCAAGCGGCAGGCTCATCCGCAGTTGGGGCGCGGGACTATTCATCATGCCGCATGGCCTTACCGTGGATGCACGGGGCAGGGTTTGGCTCACCGACGTGGGACTGCACCAGGTCTTCTGCTTCAACCCGGCTGGGGAAATGCTACTGGAACTGGGCGAGGCAAGGGTGCCCGGCAATGACAGCGCGCACTTCAACATGCCGACGGATGTGGCCGTTTGTCCCGACGGCTCATTCTATGTGGCGGACGGCTATGGCAACAGCCGCGTATTGAAATTCGACAGTGCCGGGCGCTTCCTTTCCACATGGGGCAGCCATGGCACGGCCGAGGGACAGTTCGACATCCCGCACGCCATCGACCTGGACAGCACGGGCAACGTGTACGTGGCCGACCGCGGCAACCGCCGCGTGCAGGAGTTCGATGCCAACGGTCGCTTCCTGTGCGCCTGGACCGACAGCGCCATGGCCGACCTCTATGCAGTGACCATCGATCCCCGCAGCAACGACGCCGTGGCGGTGGACTACCTGAAACGGGACACCACGGTCCTCGGCTCCGATGTGTGGTTGCTCGCTGCCAAGGGCGGCATCCGCGCACACTTTGGCCGTACCGTTGGTTATCAAGGCACCCCCGGCCGCTACCATGATGTTGCCATGGACCGGGAGGGGAACATCTTTGTGGGCGACATCCTTGGTGACCGCCTGCAGAAGTGGGTGCCAACACGGAAGAACTGAGCGAAACTTTAGACCGGACCCCATGAGAAACCTGATCTCCTTCATGCACATCTCCCTCGACGGCTTTGTGGCCGGACCGAACGGAGAGATGAACTGGATCAATGTGGATGAGGAGATCTTCGATCATGTAGGCAAGCGAATAGGTGAGACCGACACGGCGCTGTATGGGCGCAAGACCTATCAGATGATGGAAAACTACTGGCCCACCGCAGGGAACAAGCCGAATGCGAGCCAGCACGACAGGGAACATTCCGCGTGGTACAACAAGGTCCACAAGCTTGTCCTGTCCAAGACGATGAAGGGCGAAGACCTCCGCAACACAACGGTCATCAGCGACAACCTTGCGGGCAGGATAGCTGAGATCAAGCAACAGCCCGGCAGCGAGATCCTGCTGTTCGGCAGCCCCACAGCCACCCATGCACTCCAACAGCTGGACCTGATCGACGGCTACTGGCTCTTTGTGAATCCCATCATCCTGGGCCAAGGCATCCCCTTGTTCACGGACATCAAAAACAAGGTGAAACTGGACCTGCTGAGTACACGGCCGTTTGCCAGCGGTGTGACCGAATTGAATTACACCGCGGACAAGCGGTCCGGAGCCGGACACTGATGGCCCGGTGAAACACAGATCCGATCGGAGGCCGCTTCCATGTATCCCTACCACAACAAGATAAAGCAACGCATCAGCAACCATGAACTGGTGGGCTACGAGTATGTGGAACGATACAAGGACATCTCTCCCTGCCTGCTGCTTCACTTCTCCACGGAGCCGAAGACCAGACCGGTCCGGGAACATCGATTTGAGGAATACGAGGCCCTTTTCGATCAGTTAGCTGCCAAGGCATCAAGCACGCGGTGATGAGGGGTCGGCAAGTCCGGCAACCTTCCACATGCAACACTGGGGATTCAAACCCATCCCGAACAGCTACGCGGCCATCACCAGCTTTTGGGACCTTAGCGGGTCGGCATCTTCCCCGTCGCGCATCATTGGTCCTGCGCTACATTCGGCCGGATCATGCGCAGTATTCCTCCGGTCATGGCCTGTACTTCACGTCGGCCCACCGAAGCGGAACCCACTGCGCAGTGATCGACCCAACCATCAAAAAACCCAAAATGCATGGCCACCACCACATTGAAAAGGAGCGCTCGGTCCGGTCCTATTCTTTCCGCCATTGGCATCCTCGCGGCCTTTGCCGCGGCATCCTGCGGGAACAATGCTAAAACCGATAGTCCAATGGCGACCCCGAACACCGCTGCTGCGCCTGCACCCGCAACGCCCGCTGCCCCGCCCGCCAATTTCGAAAGCCGGACGGACCATGTGAACGGCACGGACATCCACTATGTGATCGGCGGCCATGGCGAGCCCTTGGTGCTGCTCCACGGTTTCGGGGAAAACTGGTATGTGTGGAACAGGCTGCTGCCGGAGCTCTCCAAGCACTTTACGGTGATCGCCCCCGATCTGCGCGGGATCGGCGAATCCGGGCATCCTGATGGCGGCTATGACAAGAAGACGATGGCCGTGGACATCCATGAACTGGTGAAGAAGCTGGGCTACACGAACATCGACCTGGTGGGCCACCATATCGGGCTGATGGTGGCCTATGCCTATGCCGTGCAATATGCGGGCGAGGTGAAGAGGCTGGCCTTGCTGGACGCCCCGCTCCCCGGCGTGGAGCCGGTATGGCACCAGGTGGCCACCACCGAATGGCACTTCGGCTTTTTCTCCAGGCCCATCGCAGCGGACATGCTGGCCGGGCATGAACGGGAATTCCTCACCGACTTCTGGCCGCTGCATGCAGGCCCGAACAAGGACTCGTTCCACAAGGAAGAGGTGGATGAATTCATCCGGGCCTTCTCCACTCCGGGCTCCATTCAAGGAAGCCTCGCTTGGTACAAGGCATTTCCGCAGGATGCGAAGGACAATACGGAGCTCATAAAGCAGAAACTGAAGATACCGGTCCTTGCCATGGGCGGCGAATTCTCAGCCGCTCCGATACTCGGCGATGACATCCGGCAGGTCGCGGACAACGTGACGGAAACGGTGATCACCGGAGCGGGCCATTGGATCATGCAGGAGCAGCCGGAGCAGGTGCAGAAAGGCCTGCTGGATTTCTTCGTCGGCAAATAGGCCCGGCAACCTGCCCATACCCAGGGCAGCTCCAACTTCAGACTTTTGAGTATTGAACATTAAAAACAAGGACCGATGAAGAAAGCTATTCTGCTCCTGCTGTTCCCACTCTGGACCAGCGTCGCTTTTGCACAGCAAAAGGAAGCTGCCGAAAAATTGGTCGACGAAGGAACCGCCTACCATGACAAAGGCGATTACAACGGAGCAGTGGCCAAATACGACAAGGCCTTGGAACTGGACAAGGACAATCTGCGCGCGTTGGCCGAGAAAGCGTACACGTTTGTCACACTGGAGAAATACGATGAAGCCGTTGTCTGCTGCAAGCAAGCGATCGAAAAGCACCCGGGCGATCAGGACCTGAAGACCCTGTACGTCACGTACGGGAACGCGCTGGACGGATTAAAACAGACCGACGGGTCCATAGCGATCTACGACGAAGGGATAAAGCAATTCCCGGACTTCTACCAATTGTATTTCAACAAGGGGATCACCTTGGCGAGTGTCAAAAAATACGATGAGGGGATCCTCTGTTTTCAGAGGTCCGTCGCCCTCAGGCCGGACCATGGGAGTTCCAACAATGCGTTGGCCCGGCTCCTGGATGCCCAAGGGAAACGGATCCCATCCCTTTTGGCCTATTGCAGGCTCCTCGCGCTGGAACCGCAGTCCAACAGGGCAAAGGAAGATCTCGCGCGTGTTCAAACGCTTATGAATGGGAACGTTGAAGAAACAGGAAAAAGATCCATTACCGTACACATCAGCCCTGACATGTTGGGCGATACAACGGCCGAGGGCAAGCCGCAGGAGAACAGCTTCACTTCGACCGACCTGATCTTGTCCATGGATGCCGCATTGGACCATGACAAAAAGAACAAGAAGAAAACACCGGTGGAACTGTTCACCCGGAAATTCGAGAACGTCTGCGCTTCCCTGAAAGAAGGCGCGCAGGAGAATTCCGGATTCTATTGGAGCTACTATGTTCCCTACTTCACGGAAATGAAGGACAAGGATCTTGTCGAAACATTCAGTTACATCGCATTTGCCTCATCCGATGACCCCGATGTCGCGAAATGGTTGAAGGCGAACAAAAGTTCAATTGACAAATTCTACGATTGGTCAAACGCCTTCACTTGGAAGCAGGACTGATGATCGTTTCTACCCGGGCAGGGTCTCACGCAGTGCACCCTGCTGAGGGGCGGTTACCGCCGGGTCCCGAGGCGGGGTCCGGCGGGAGTGGATGAACTTGCGCTACATTCGATCTAATGAAGGAGTGATTCCAGCAAGACCAAAAGAAATACACATGACTGAAACTCAAGCATGGATTCAACTAGGGATTGCCTCGGCAGCTCTTGTTGTGTCAATTGTTTCGCTGGTTAAGTCGAGAAGAGCTAACGCTGAGCTTGACTCACTTCAAGCCAACCCGATTATTCGTGCATTGCTTGCTCGCGAAATTGGTGGAGGTGGAGGTGGAGGTGGAAGTTTTGGAGGTGGCGGAGGAGGTGGAGGAGGTGCTGGTGGAGGAGGTGGCGGTGGGGGTGCTGGTGGTGGGGCAGGCGGTGCTGGCGGTGCCTCCTTCTGATTTCTTTCACTCCTATGCAAGGTCTCACGCCGTGGACTCTGCATAATGGCGGTTTCCGCTGGGTCCCGAGGCGGAGACCCAGTAGGAGTACAAAACGGGAATCTGCGGGAGTGGAACGCTATATTGGACGTCCAATTAAAAGAGCGACCCATGAACAATCGACGTGTGTTTCCTCGCGTTTCAATCGTGCTTGCCTTATTTGGGGTCATGAGCCTTTTAGCCATGCTCAGTAGCCCCGCTTACGAGAACATGCGAGGGGTGGATGTCGTGCGCCTGATCGGCACAGGTATGTGTTTTGGAGCTGCGATCGTTTCTCTTGTGGCCTATTTTCCCGGTCGTCGCTCATCCTGAGCCCGGGATGCCCCCGCCCCCGAGTGACCTGTCAAAAGATCCGCCTCCCGGCGGCCTGCGGTATATTCGGCAAACGATGATGAGCTGCACTGATGGCCGGAGGCCGGGAAGGCGTGGCACTCGGCAAACAGCCGAGCGCCGGGATGGAACACCGGCTCAATGCACAAAGCGCGAGCTTGCCGTCCGCATCCCATCGCTGAGCCGCAGTACATACAGCCCGTGTGCCAGTCCATCCACCGGTAGTGCCAGCAGCCCGTTGTCGTGGACCACGGTCTGCGCTACCATACGGCCCGTGCCATCGCGGACCTCCAGCAGGGAACCCACGGGAAAGGAGTGTCGCAGGTATGGCTTTCCGCCATCATAGAGCACCGTGAGTTTCGCGCCGCCTTGCAACAGCGCTGGCCCTCCAACTTCTGTTGACAGGTCATCATCGTCCACGATCGTCAGCGTACGGAACTGGACCTCGTTCACGAACATGCCTATTACCGACACGCCTGTCAAAGCCATATCGAAGGACTCGTCATCCTCCGGCGTTGCATCATCCGTTATCAGTACGTTGAAGCTTGCGGTCGTGTCATCCACTCCAAATGGAACCACGACCGTGCCGGAGGATCCATCGGGAACCGTGGTGTAATCACCTCCGGCACCTGCTCCATAGGTGGTGCCGAAGTTGAAGAGCTGCACGTTGAACGTCCCTGCAGGATGGACCGGGGGGATGAAGGAGACCGTATAGGTGACAGTGCCCGCGGATTCGGAAACGACAGTAGTATCGTCATTGGTGAATTGCAATGTCGAGGCAGAGTCGTCATCCAGGATGGTGAATACATGCACCAGGTCCGCTCCCAGTGCGGTGCCGGAGGTAGTGCCCGTGATCGTGAAGGTCACGGTCTCCGGGCCTTCCGTATAGGAGTCGTTCGCTGTGTAAATGGACAGGCTCGCGGAAGTGTCTCCAACTGCTACCGGAACGTGGACGACAACTCCAATGGGCAGCGGAGTGAGGGTATAGTCCAGACCATTGTAGCAGTCCTGTCCGTTGCTCACTGTTACCAAGATGGTATCGAGGGCCGTGGCTGCGGGTGAAATACTCATGGATACCACGGTTGTCGTATTCTCAAGGGAAGCACTCGAAGAGGTGTCGAAATTCACCGTGGAGCCGCAGGTCATCGTATGGCTGCCCAAGCTGTCCAACGTCATCGGCAGCACGTACCACTCGGATGCCAGGCCGGGGAAGGTGCACGGAGCCGGTGGCTCCGTTACGCCATGACAGACACTCGGCTTCCTCACCAAAGCGTGGTTCACGATGGAACCGCCGGATGGCGTCGTCCAGTCCGTGGCAGGGTCGCATCCAAAACTGCCGAAGATGTCCACGATGCTGCTGGTGGAGATCTTCCATAGGACCATTGTGGATGACGCGGAAAGGTTCATGAGGGCTGGATTGAGCGCCGTGCCCATATAGATCATCGCTCCGGGATGGCAGTAGATCTTGGCGGCGTTAGGGAGAAGCAGGCCGGACAAGGTCTCGGTATACGGATAGGGCAGTGTGGTCTCCCCCTGGCCGAAGTGTGCTTGAAACTGATAGTCGGACAGGTCTATCGTATCGGGGGTACCGTTGTAGATCTCCATGTACTTGTTGTCGTAGATGCTCGGCGCGCCCACGTCATATTCGGAAATGATCAGGTCGGTGGCCTGTGCATGCACACTGCTGACGAGACATAAGAGTAGCAGTAGAGGAAGTATCCGTTGATACTTCCCGTTTCGCGCATGCTTGCGTGCTGTCCAAAAGAGGCGGCGCGGAAGACCTGATACACCCATCTATCCAAAGGTCGGTCATCATTGCAGGAATTCCAAAACAGAACCCACTTCAACCTCAGCGTAGTGGGAAAGTCAGCGCGCGTGATGAAGGTCCGGCATTGCAGCGCCCCATCCCGGCGCTCGGGTTGAGCTAACAGCACCTGCGGCGCGACCCCGAGTGCCTAGCCGTTTACCCGCCTCCCGGCGGCCTGCGGTACATTCGTCAAACGATGATGAGCGGGGACAACTACAATTCGGACCTCATCAACAGGGCCTATCTGATCGCACAAAAAGCAGGATCCGCCGGGCGCCTATCCCGCATTGAACTGGCCGAACGCCTAACGCGCGACGGTATCCCTCCTGATCTCGCGGACCAGGCGGCAATGGACACGTTGCAGGACGTGGTCGAAACGCAGGAAGAAAGAAGGCAAGCGACAGATCCTTTCCGGCCTGTTCATCTTCGCTTTCGGCGTGATCGCCATGGCCATCTCAGCCATGGTCCTGGACTATTCCGTGGTCATACCAAGTGGCATCATCAGTTTCGGTGTTGTACTGATGATCGTTGGGCTTTCCCGCTCAAGGCGAAATGACCTCTGACCTTCCACCACTGTACACCATATCCTCGCAGCCTGCGCTATATTCGTCAACCGATGATGAGCTGCACTGATGGCCGGTGGCCGGGAAGGCATGGCACTCGGCAAACAGCCGAGCGCCGGGATGGGGGATGTCAGCACTAAGGCCTTGGGCAAGATCCGCAGTCCTTTGGAGGACTTGGACCTCTAAACACCTATTGTGCTTTATACGCCCCAATAGTGAGATAGTAACGACTTCAAGCACAGTCCAAGTCCGGAAATAGACGCAACTGTCACCACAACCCACTAGTCAGCGGCAAGCAAAAGGTGTTTGAGCGCCAGCAACAGGGCATGTTCATGGGCCGCAATAGCAATGCGGACGATCGTCTCCGGCAGAGCAGGGTGCATGGTGGTGCTACTTAAGACAAGTATAAGGATGGTCGGTGCTGGTGGTGCGGGTATGGCGGTTGCTTGGAGATCGCTATTGCGAGGCTCTTTTTATCGTCATGCGAGGGGTACGATCCGTGTCGCACCCTGAAGGGAAAGCCCGCATACCTTTCGCGACCATGGAAACATTCACCGCCGCGCGGCTTGCTCAAGGGAACCGCCTCTTCCCCTCGCAGATCATCATTGACCAACAAGGGGTGACGCTGAAGGTGCCCGGCCTCTTCAGCGGAAATGAGAAGACGATACCCTTCAGCCGCATCTCCTCCGTGGACATCGACTGCCCGCTGGTGGGCTATTCCACCGTCATCATCAATACCACCGGTGAAGGGAATATCCGCTCGCACGGCTTCACCAAGGAAGAGGTGACGCGGATGAAGAGGATGATCCTGGAGAAGATCTGAAACAGAAAAAACTCAACGGATCACGTACAGATGGATACGACAAAGACAAGACAGCTACAGGCGTTGGGCGTTGTGTTCGCCGGTTGCGGCGTTACGTTCCTCTCGGTCGGCTTCGCCACGGACAAACTTGCACTCTGGGTGATGGGCCCTGCATTCCTCGGGCTTGGCATCGTGTTCTTTGCGTACGCCCGGCTGCGCAAGAAGTAGTTGCCCATCCCCTTCCACACATTCCTATCCAACATGAAGAGTTCCCTCTTGATCGTGCTGGCCTGTTCCGCTACTTTCGGACTTGGCTTCGCATCCAAAGCCATCACAACTGAACAAAACCAAGCCCAGGCAACGATGAAAAAGGTGACAGGCATCGGCGGGGTCTTCTTCACATGCAAGGACCCCAAGAAGATGAACGAATGGTACAACAAGCACCTGGGCATTGACGCGGGGCAGTACGGCGCCAGCTTCGAGTGGCGCGAAGAAGCCGACCCGGCCAAAAAGGGCGTGACGCAGTGGAGCACCTTCGCCGATAACACGAAGTACTTCGCCCCTTCCACGAAGGACTTCATGATCAACTACCGGGTGGAGAACCTGGAAGCGCTGGTGGATCAATTGAAAAAGGAAGGCGTCACCATCGTGGACAGCATCGAGGCATCCGACTACGGCAAGTTCGTCCACATCATGGACGCGGAAGGGAACAAGGTGGAACTGTGGGAACCCGCAGGGGAGTAGGACAAGATCCCTGAGGGCCCGTAATGCGCACCCCGCCATGAAGGCTATCGCCCGCACGGTCTGGATCCTTGGACTGATCAGCTTCTTCACGGACGCGGCGAGCGAAATGCTCTATCCGATATTGCCGCTCTACCTGCGGCACATCGGGTTCACCGTGCTGCTGATCGGTGTGCTGGAGGGCTTGGCCGAGGCTACCGCCGGCCTGAGCAAGGGCTACTTCGGAAAGCGCTCGGACCTGATGGGGAAGCGCGCGCCCTTTGTGCAACTGGGCTATGGACTAAGTGCGGTGAGCAAGCCCCTGATGGCGCTGTTCATCGCGCCGCTCTGGGTGTTCTTCGCCCGCACCATGGACCGGCTGGGCAAAGGGATACGCACCGGCGCCCGTGATGCGATGCTGAATGACGTGTCCACGCCCGCCACCAAGGGCACCGTCTTCGGTCTTCACCGCGGCATGGACACCCTGGGTGCGGCGATAGGCCCGGCCCTGGCACTCCTCTTCCTGTACTTCCATCCGGGCGCCTACCTCCCGCTGTTCTTCATTGCCTTCATCCCCGGCGTGATCGCCGTCCTGCTCTCGCTCACCCTGCGCGACCATGCATCAACACCGAAAGCCGCTTCCACGAAAGGCGGTCCCCTCTCCTTCCTGGGCTATTGGAAGGTGGCGCCTGCGGCCTATCGCAAGCTCGTGGCCGGCCTGCTGTTCTTCGCGCTGTTCAACAGCACGGACATGTTCCTGCTGCTCCGCGTGAAAGGTGCCGGGCTCAGCGATACCGGCACCATCGGCGTGTACATCTTCTACAACCTGGTCTATGCGTTGGCCGCATGGCCGCTGGGCATGCTGGCGGACCGCATCGGCATGAAACGCGTTTTCCTTGCCGGTCTCCTGCTCTTCGCATTGGTGTACTCCGGCATGTCACACAACGCGGGGCTGCTGTGGTATGGCGGACTCTTCCTGCTCTACGGCCTCTATGCGGCGGCCACGGAAGGCATCTCGAAAGCGTGGATCGTCAGCATGGTCGACCGCTCCGACAGTGCGACGGCCATCGGCTTTTACACCGGCTTCCAGAGCCTGTGCGCCTTGTTGGCCAGCACACTTACCGGCTGGGTATGGTATGTCTTTGGCGCGCAGGCCGCGTTCATCGCCACGGCCATAGCGGCAGTGCTGGTGCTGGGCTGGTTCATCTGGGCGGTACCTGCTCCAAGGGTACACGGCAGCCCGGCCAAAAACTGAGGGACCGGAGCGCTCCATGCGCATCGCCCTGCGCCAAGCACCTACTTTCGCCGCCTTACCGATCTACAACGATGGCACTGCGAAACGAACTGCGCACACAGGGGTGACCTCCTCTTCCGCTCAGCCGAGTCAAGTTCGCACAGAGGCTTTGGGTTCCATCACTTCGGGGGCGCGCCCGTGGAGCCTTCGCAATAGGCCAGCCATGCCGCATACTGGTCCATCGTCAGGATGTTCTTCAGTTCGGTCATCACCATGCTGCCGTCCGAATGGGAAATGGGATCGGCCTCCTTCTTCACGTTCGGCAGCTCGCATTCCTCCTTGCAGGCCTCCTGTATCCGGCCCAAGCGCTCCAGCTGATCGCTGCTGAGTTTCAACTTGGTCCATGTGGCCATGGGCGTGCCCATGAAGCAGCTCTGCAACGCCTCGCTGGAAGGGCCGTGACCGGATGCCTGCGCATGTGCTGCCATCGTAGAGAAAAGAAATACGGCCGTCCAGATCAAGGGCTTCATCATCAGGAACAGGGTTGGACCAAGTGCGATGGACGCATCCAAGGTAAGGCCTGCGTGCGCGCGGATGTGCATGCCCCCCACCCGAACCCCTGGTCCGCGTGCTGGGTGCGCGGACCATTTCAGGACGGGCCATGTGATTGAGCAGGATCCTTGTCCAACAAGACCGCTTCACCCGAGGCGGGTCCGCGATGACGCTTTGGTTCCGTCATCGCGATGAGGCTTCCACGAAGCGATCTTTCATTGGCATCCGTGAGCTGCGCATAGTCACCCGGCCCCGCGTCGGAGGTCACACAAGAACGCCATCCCTGCGGCGCTCTTGTGTGGTGCTTTCGACGGGTGCTGGATGTGATACCGGGGCCAGCCCGGCATGACAACCCGCCCGCAGGACAACCGTGCACTATCACCCCCAGCAGTGCCGGGCAAATCTCTCCGGCTAAGTTTGGGCATGCTGGAGCATGAAAAAAAGGAACTGCCCTATGAACGCATCCTGTTCTTCAGCGATGCCATCGTGGCCATCGCCATCACCCTGCTGGCGTTGGACCTGAAGCTGGACGTGCCCGCCGACCGCTCGATCACCTTCCAGGACCTGCTGGTGCCGTGGCGCAACTACCTCGCCTTCTTCCTTTCATTCATCAACATCGCCAACTTCTGGCGCACGCATCACCAGATGTATACCTACATCCACAAGATGGATGAGCGCACGATGAGCTATACCATCGGCTGGCTCTTCTTCATCGTGATACTGCCCTTTTCGACCAGCGTACTGAGCAATCATTTTGGCGACCCTCCCGCCATCTTCCTCTATAGCTTGAACATTCTTGCCCTGTCGGTGATGCAGAACGCGATCTGGGACAGCGCGGACAGGAAGAAGGATTTCGTGGATGCGGAGAAGCTGTCCGGCGAATACAGGAAGCGCTACCGGCTGCTGTTCAACTTCGATATGGCGAATGGCCTGCTTTGCGTGGTCCTGAGCTTCTTCATGCCCAAGGTCGCCTTCTTCGTCCTGTTCTTCAAGATACCCGTCCTCTTCCTGATGGGGTTCTACATCGCCAGCCAAAGGCGCAAGGAGATATCCGGTCGCCAAGGGCGATGAAGCGGACGGTGCGCATGGTGGAGGGCTCAACTCGCGCGGCCGGGTCAACGCTACTTGCGGCGTGACCACGATTCCCGGATAGAGTGTGCCCCCGGATCCATTTTCCCTCCATCCCCTACTTTCACCGCCGAACCACCATGGCCCTCCGTAACGAACTCCGCGCACAAGGCGATATCCTCTTCCGCTACCGGAGCTACCTGCCCGTGGTGATCATTCTCCCGGCGCTCTACCTGTACGTGACCGATGACCGCAGCGTGATACATGTGTCGGAGGCACACCGCTTGGCCTACGAACTGTGCTGCCTCGCGGTGGCCTTGCTGGGCGAGCTGGTCCGCATCAAGGCCGTGGGCCATTCGGCGGACAACACCAGTGGCCGCAATACCACCGAGGGCCAACTGGCCGATAGCATCAACAGCACAGGCCTGTATAGCGTGTTGCGCCACCCGCTTTACCTCGGCAATTACCTGATGTGGCTCGGGCTGGCGGGGCTCACGGAGCACCTGTGGTTCATGCTGGTCTTCACAGCATTCTACTGGTTGTACTATGAACGTATCATGTATGCCGAGGAGGAGTTCCTCATCGGTAAGTTCGGGGATGCCTATGTGGCCTGGAGCAAGAGCACACCCGCCTTCATTCCGAAGTTCAGCCAATGGACGAAGCCGAAGCTACCGTTCAGCTGGCCTAAGGTGATCCGGCAGGAGAAAGCAAGCATCCTCAATCTCTTCCTCGTGTTCTTTGCGTTCCAGGTCGCACGCAGCTGGTGGCAAACGGGTGCTCTGCAGGTGGACCCCGCGTGGACCGTTGGCCTGGCCTTGGCCATGGGCTGGTATATTGTGGTGAAGGCCTTGCAGGTGACCACCAAGCTTCTTGCCACGGACCGGTAGTTTCTGTTCCCGATCCCCACTCCTTGGTTCCATACGTTTCCTGGCGGTCCGCGAATTCCCTGGATCGGATACCTTGGTCTGAAACTCCGATCATGGACCCGCATTCCAAAGCCCAGTATGAAGCCAAGGTCAAAGCCATGGAAGCACTGGTAGTGCAGGCGAGGACGACGAGCGACGAGCTACTGAAGAACGGGGTAGCGATCAACCCGGGAACGGTGAAGCTGACCATGGAGCTCAACCGGTTGAACGCGGAAATGAAGAAGACACTGGACGAATTGAAAAGGCTGCGAGAGGAAGGCTGACCGCCACGGCTTGCGGCGGTCGGATCGTCGGCCCCTACATTCGCCGCATGAAAATTTCCGTTATCGGCGCGGGCCAAATGGGCAATGGCATCGCACACGTCTTCGCCCAAGGCGGCCACGATGTGGTCCTCATCGACATTGCGCAGGCCAATCTCGACAAGGCCTTGGCCACCATCGGCAAGAACATGGACCGACAGGTGGAGAAGGGCAAACTGTCCGAAGCCGACAAGGATGCTTCGCTGAAACGCATCAGCACCAATACCGACACCGCGGCGGGCGTGAAGAACGCCGAACTCGTGGTGGAGGCCGCCACCGAGAATGTCGACCTGAAGCTGAAGATATTCAAGGGTATCGACGAGCACGCGCCGAAGGGCTGCATCCTCGCCACCAACACCAGCAGCATCAGCATCACCAAGATCGCCGCAGTGACCAAGAGGCCCGCGCAAGTGATCGGCATGCACTTCATGAACCCGGTTCCGGTGATGAAGCTCGTGGAGGTGATCCGCGGCTACGACACCAGCGACGCCGTGACAAAAACCGTGATGGAACTGAGCCGCGCGATCGGCAAGGTGCCCGTGGAAGTGCGCGACTATTCCGGCTTCGTGGCGAACCGCATCCTGATGCCGATGATCAACGAGGCCATCGAAACGCTCTTCCAAGGCGTGGGTGGCGTGATGGAGATCGACACGGTGATGAAGCTCGGCATGGCCCATCCCATGGGCCCGCTGCAACTGGCGGATTTCATCGGGCTGGACACCTGCCTAGCGATCCTGCGTGTGCTGCACGACGGCTTCGGCCAACCGAAATATGCGCCATGCCCGCTGCTGGTGCAGATGGTGACCGCAGGCAAGCTCGGCGTGAAGAGTGGCGAAGGCTTCTACGTTTACACGCCCGGCAGTAAGGACCTGGTGGTGGCACCCGCATTCTCCTGATCATGACCCGCTGGCTCGCTCCGATCACGGCCCTCCTGTTGATCACCGCGTGCGGCCATTCCGAAAAGAAGAGTCGCTACAGCCTCGACGCCAATGCGAATGGCGAGCCGGTGATGGAGTCGCATTGCTACTTGCAGGTCACGCGGGGAGCGGCTCGCGTCGAAGGCAAGGACACCATTCCGGGCCCTGTGGATTCGCTCTACATCAAGCTGGAGGTCCTCGGCGAACTGGCCAACGGCGCATACAATTGGCTTCCGCAAGAAAAAGACCGGATGAAAGGGTACTTCCAAGGCGCGATCGATGACAGCCTGGTCACTGCGGTGTACACCTATACCGCCGAAGGAAAAATGCAAAAGCGCGAGGTCATGTTCAAAATGGAGGACAAGAGTTTGCGCGTGGCGACGGGAGAAATGGAGGAGTCCGAGGGTGTGTACCTCTACAAGGACAAGTCCCGGGTGACCTACGGCGGACCCATCCCGGAGGTGAATTGCAAATAGACACGGATGGCAACGCAGATCGTTCTGTTGCGCGGCATCAATGTGGGCGGCAAGCGCAAGTTGCCCATGGCCGATCTGAAGCAGCTCTTGGCCAAGCTCGGCTGCACCGATGTGCGCACCTACGTGCAAAGCGGCAACGCGGTGCTGGAGCATTCGGACAAGCCCGGCATACTGGCGCATCACATCGCCGCTGGCATCGAAAAACAATTCGACCTCGACGTGCCGACGCAGGTGCTCAGCGCGAAACAGGTGAAGGACATCGTTGCGAAGAACCCGTTCATCAAGGAGAAGGCCATCGACATCACCAAGCTGCACGTGACCTTTCTGGACAGTGTGCCGAAGACAGCGGATGTGGCCGCGATCGCCGAGGGCAACTACGACAACGACCGCTTCGTCCTCGATGGTAAGGTCGTCTACCTCCATTGCCCAGTGGATTATGGGCACACGAAGCTGAACAACACCTTCTTCGAAAAGAAGCTGAAGGTGGGCGCCACCACACGCAACTGGCGCACGGTGAATGAGCTGTCGCGCATGGCTTCGGAAGGCTGAGGTGGTCCGACGCAGTGACATTTGCGCGATTCCGGGGCAAGCCCGGAATGACACTGATACTTCTGCAAGTCCACTTTCCCCCGACCTTTCGCCCATGAAGATGCGCTCCAACGAGCTGCTGGGCACGGCAGCTATCCCCGGCAACGGCGGCACACTCCGCTTCTACAAGCGCGGGGAGGACTATGCGATCGAGGTGGTGGGCATCGACGGCGACCTGATGAATAGCGCCGTGCATGGTAGCGAGGAATTGCTGGCAGAGATGGCGTTGAAGCGTCTCCCTTCCCCACTCACAGCGCGCGTTCTAGTAGGCGGGCTCGGCATGGGATTCACGCTGCGCGCGGCATTGAAGCATACTGGACCGAAGTCGCAGGTGGTGGTGGCGGAGTTGGTTCCGGAGGTGATCGAATGGAACAAAGGTCCGCTGGGTGAGAAGGCCGACAATCCGATGAAAGATCCGCGCGCATTGGTGCGACAGGGTGATGTGGCGGCGATCATCCGCGAGCGCAAAGAGGCGTACGACACGATCCTTCTCGATGTGGACAACGGGCCGGAAGGCCTCACGCAGGCGGACAACAGGAAGATCTACACGATGAACGGACTTGCGGCGATCCACGCCTCACTGCGTCCCAAAGGCGTGTTGGCCGTCTGGTCCACGCATCCGGACAAGCCCTTCACGCGGCGCTTGGGCATGAGCGGATTCAAGGTGGAGGAGATCCAAGTGCCAGCCACCGGATCGAAGGGCACGCGCCACACATTGTGGTTCGCGACCAAGCTGCAGCCGAAGACCTTTGGTCCCGCGCCGGGTCGCGCTCCACGTGAACGCTCGCGACGTTGACCGACCGGCATCACGCAGCAGCTTCACTAATTTGCCCCCGCTTCCGAAGAAGAACCACAGACAGATGAGCGATCATTCCGGAAGCGATCCCAGTGAGAAAGACATGCGGACACACACGAAGACGACCCAAAGCGAGCTCACTCCGGAAATGGCCTTGGACTTCCTGAAGCAAGGCAACCTGCGCTTTATGCAGAACATGCAGGCCCACCGCGACCTGCTGGAGCAAGTGAACGCGACATCGGACGGTCAATTTCCCTTCGCCGCGATCCTCAGCTGCATCGACTCGCGCACCTCGGCGGAACTGATCTTCGACCAAGGCCTCGGCGACATCTTCAGCATCCGCGTCGCGGGGAACATCCTCAACGACGACATCCTCGGCAGCATGGAATACGCCTGCAAGATCGCAGGATCCAAACTGATCATGGTGCTGGGCCATACCAAGTGTGGCGCTATCACCGGTGCCTGCAACAAGGTGGAAATGGGGCACATCACCGGCCTGCTGCGGAAGGTGGGACCGGCCATCGCGCAGGAGTCCACGACCACCGAGGACCGCACGGGCGACAACTTGAACTTCGTGCGCAATGTGACGAAGATCAACGTGGACCTCACGGTGGAACAGGTCCGCAAGCAGAGTCCGATCCTCGCGGAGATGGAGCGCGCGGGCGAAATCAAGATCGTCGGCGGGCTGTACGATGTCGAGAGCGGGCACGTGAGCTTCACGCTCGACGGCGATAAGGTGGCATAGTGCACAACTCACTACGGTAGCAAGCGGAACAGGGCTTTGCCGAATTATTGGACTTCGTCTACGGTCCGTTGCGCACGACGACGTTCATAGCAAACGTTGCAGATAAGTTGGATCTCAGTGCAACCTGAGTTCGTGTCCGTCCACTCTCCGTCACGCATGAACACCATATCGCACGCGGCACACCAAGCATCTGGCCATGGATTCTCCGGCGTCGGGTCTCGCGAATACCAAACTTGTGCAGGACTTTCAAAGAGGTGCCGACAAATAAAGGACTCATAGCCTTCTCCGTCCTGTTCGCACGCGATCTTTTCCCGGTCAATATGCATTGTGCCAAACTTACGGATCGGCGCACTGGTCCCTTCTTCCTTCACATCGCGTTGTTCACCACCGGTAGCAACAGGGGCACCACCCGGCCGATCCGTGCCGCTACTTTGCCTGCAACAGCGCGCGCATGGCCCTCAGTCGGTTCTGGACCTTCCTCTTCATCCTCAGCATCGGCTATGCGCTGGTGATGCTCGCCACCGGGCGGGCGCACAGCCTGAGCACGATGGTGAACGGCGCGCAAGGCGACCCGGTCACCATCGCGGAGCGCGACAGCATGGACCTGCATGATGCGGTGTTGATGGGCGAGTTGCGCGCGGCAGGCGAGAAGGGCGTGATGCACGGCGACACATTGATCGTCCTCGGCCATGGCGGATTGATACGGTACGAGCGCGGGACGCAAGCTGCCGATGGTCTCTTCGAAACGTGCAAAAGCACGGTAATGAACCTGTGGCTGCCGCTGATCGGCTACCTCACTTTTTTCTGCGGCCTGATGAACCTGCTGGTGGATTCGCGCGCCATGGAAAAACTCGCGCGCTTCCTCTCCCCCGTCTTCCGCCGCATCTTCCCCGACCTCCCGCAGGACCATCCGGCCTACGGTTATATGACCTTGAATTTCGCCGCCAACTTCCTCGGCCTCGATAACGCTGCCACGCCCTTCGGATTGAAGGCGATGGAGAGCATGCAGGAAAGCAATCCGGACAAGGACCGCGCGACGAACAGCCAGATCATGTTCCTCTGCCTGCATGCCGCGGGCCTAACGCTGCTGCCCACTTCCATCATCGGCTACCGCGCAGCGATGGGCGCGGCGAACCCGGCGGACATCATGATCCCCTGCATCGTCACCAGCTTCGTGGGCACGTTGGCCGCCTTGCTTTTCGTCAGCATCCGCCAGCGCATCAACCTGTTCAACCTGCCGGTGATGCTCTTCGTACTCGGCGTCAGTGGCGCCATCGGCGGACTGATGGCCTACATCAGTGGCTTGGCCGGTGCTGCGAAATTCCACTTCACGGACAACCTTGGCAACGGCATGCTGCTGGCGATCATCCTGCTGATCATCGCTTATGCTTTCGCGCATGAACGCTTCTTCAAGGCGAAGGGCACCAACATGTTCGACTCCTTCATCCACGGCTCGAAGGATGGCTTCACCACCGGCTTACGCGTGCTGCCGTACATGATCGCCATGCTCGTCGCGCTGAGCATTTTCCGCAACAGCGGCCTGATGTCCATCGTGATGGATGGCTTCTCCAAGCTTCTCTCGGTCTTCCATGTGGACCGCGAGATCATCGACGCGGTGCCTGTTGCGCTGATGCGTCCTTTCAGCGCGGGCGGCGCGCGCGGCTTCATGCTGGATGCGATGAAGACCTACGGCGCGGACAGCTTCACCGGCCAACTCTCGTCCGTGCTGCAAGGCGCGGCCGAGACGACCTTCTATGTGATCGCGCTCTACTTCGGCGCGGTGAACGTGAAGGACAGCCGCTACACGCTGGGTATCATGTTGCTCGTCGATCTGGTCTGCGTGATCACCGCGATCATTGTGTGCTCGCTGTATTTCTGAGCGGGGGGAAGTGCGGATCAATGCACTACTGACACGGGACGACTGGTGACCTTGCCTTCGCTTGAGATACGCAGCACGTAGGCCCCATCGGGTATCGAGAGGAGATCCAGTTCCATCGTTTCCTGTGTGGCGGTCCAAGCACCGATACGTTTTCCGAACAGATCGAACAATTCGATCAAGCTCGCCGGCTGTATACCCCGGACCCATAGGCGGCCACTCGTTGGAATGGGCGCGAGGCTGATCTCCTCCCCCTTCGCCATTGACGTGTTGACGCCTAGGGTAGCACATGCGTTTGGGATGGGATCCAACTCGATCGGATCACCCGGCGTGAGATCATGCCCGGATAAGCCCGGATGGTCCGGAGGGATCCACGTGCAACGGAACGTAACGTTGCCATTCGGAACCACGCCTTGCATCATGGGACCAGCGTTGTTCACCGGGTCCACATAGCGCCAAACCTCATTGCCGTGAGCGTCCACTTCCAAGAAGGTGCCTGCGGGTCCGTTGCAGATCATCAGACCTCCATTGGGCAGGACCTGCGCACCTGAAATATTCATCGCAAAGAACGACGTTGGCGGCACCTCGGTCCATGTGAATACTTCAGAGGCAGGTCCGTACGGCGCTTGGCCTGTAATATGATAGTTGCCGCCCGCATCTACTGGAGGCTCGATGATATCGACGGACGAGTAGGCGCCCCCTGGTCGGCCCAGCCCATTATTGAAGACCATGATATCGCCTGCCCATGGGAGCCCTGGGCGGACCCATTGTACGTTGTGCTGACCGAAGAAGCGCTGGTCCGCGTCACCGCCCCGGTCATATGCCTTCGGGTTTCCCCAACGATAAAGCAGGTCTCCGCCATGATTCCGGACGCCACCGCTATGTTGCGTTGCTTGCACTATGGTCGTCGAGTGGTCGATCACCCAGATCTCGCTTGGATTGTGCGCACTCAGCACCACCTCGTCCAGTTCTTCATTGTAATCAATGGCGTTCGCATGGATCCAATCGGTGGCCCCGCCATTACCAACAAAGTTGATGTCGACCCTTTCCGGATGGTCAGCCACTATGCCATAGTTGGGTGCGTTGGGATTATGATCCTGGACCAAATGGTCCCACAAGCGCCATTGCCACGCAATGGTGGCACCGGACGTTCCCACAGGTGCGAGTTCAACCACCTTTTCGGACCAAAGGAAGGAACCCAGCATGGCGGGGTCACGCCCCAATGCGATGGCCTCGGCCGCAGTGTGTTTTTCCCATGCAATTGCCAGCACATTTCCGTTCGGCAAGGGGCGGGCGTCGTGGTGACCGCATTGCGTGGTATCGCTTAGCACATAGCTCCATTCCACTGAACCATCCCAAGCGATCCGTTGGAACACGCCACCATGCCCCCCTCCGCCAAAGCTCGCGTTCGGGTCTACCCCGGCACGCAGGATGGAACCATCGTCCAGCAGATACACGGTAAACCCGGATAGGTAGTTGCTCGGCCACGTATGCACGCTGCGGCCGCACTTGTCGATCAAGTATGTGGTGGTCGAGGCGCTGGGGGCGAAAAGCACGTAGCCATCCTCATTGGAAGGGCTATATCCCATAAGGCCGATGGTCTGTCCAAAAGCAGCGGTTCCGATCAGAAAGCAGAGGATGAGAAGGTGTCGCATGAATTCTTCGGTATGGTCAGTATTCCGAAAAGACGTTCCAGATCAAGGTCTCGTTGCCGCATGCGCAGGCAGCGTGCTGCTCTTTCCGAATCCAAGGGCATGGCATCGCGCAAAGTATGCCCACCCTGCGCCGTTGCACCATGCACCGCATCCCGATCATGTCCAAATGTTGGATGGCCGAACATCCGGAATGTCTTTCCGCCAAGTGTGTTGGACGGATCGGAGGAAGTAAGGACCTTCGCGCCCCTTTTTCCTTTCCATTCCTCCATGATGTCCAGCAAGATCGTCCAGCGCAACTCCAAGATCCATGGCCAAGGCGTGTTCGCCACCGCCCCTATCGCCGCCGGCGAGGACGTGGTGGAATACAAGGGCAAGCTGCGCACCCATGCCGATGTGGACGAGGAATACGGCGGACAGGACACCGGCCACACCTTCCTCTTCATCCTCAACGACATCTACGTGATCGATGCCAACATCAACGGCAACGTGGCGCGCTGGCTCAACCACGGCTGCGCACCGAACTGCAAGGCCTTCACGATCGAGCACGCGAGCGGCGACCCGCGCAAGGACAAGGTGGTGATCGAAGCGCTGCGGGACATCGAAGCGGGCGAAGAACTCACCTATGATTATGACATCCGTGTCGAGGAGCCGATCACCGATAAGGACCGCGAACTTTGGGCCTGCCGCTGCGGTGCGCCCAATTGCACGGGCAGCATGTTGAAGGAGCGCAAGGCCAAGAAGGCCAAGAGCACCAGGAAGAGCAGTGCCGTCTCCGCCTGAGCGATGTCCGGCCTGATCATCGTAAAGCATTCCCCCGTCCATGGCAACGGCGTGTTCGCCGCCAAGGACCTCCCTGCGGGCACCGAGCTGATCGAGTACACCGGCCGCTTGATCACCCCCAAGCAGGCGGACACGTTCTATCCGGACGAGATGGAGAGCGGCCACACCTTCCTCTTCGCGCTGAACGATGAGTGGATCATTGACGGCAACGTGCAAGGCAATGACGCACGCTGGTTCAACCACAGCTGCGCACCGAATTGCATCCCCTACCTCTATGAGGACCTGAAGGACCACCGCAAGGACCGCGTCTTCATCGAGACCATGCGCGATGTGCGCAAAGGCGAAGAACTGACCTACGACTATGGCATCTCCTTCGAGGTGCGGCATACACCGCGGCTGAAGAAGATCTGGGCCTGCCGTTGCGGCGCGCCCAATTGCAGCGGCACCATGCTGAAACCCAAGGACCACGTCCGCCGCTTGATCACGCCCTAGCCCGCTATGGCACGCCAGTTGCCTCTTCCGGCCCACTTTACCTTCGCACAACGGATCAGACCAAACCGACTTCCCATGAAACGATCGCTCTTCCTTTTCGCCACATTGTTGCTCGCCCTCCACTCCTTCTCGCAGGACGACCCCAAGAGCAAGGCCATCGTGGACCAGCTGATCGCGAAGAACAAGACCTACGCCAGCTTCGATGCCGACTTCAGCAGCCGGCTGGTCAATGCCGACAGCAAGCTCGATGTGAAGCAGGAAGGCAACATCAAGGTGAAGGGCCGCAAGTTCCGCCTGACATTGCTGGACAACATCGTGATCAACGACGGCACCGTGCTGTGGACCTACAGCAAGAAGACGAACGAAGTGAGCATGAACGACCCCAAGGACATGGACGAGACGCTCGACCCGGCGAACCTCTTCAACGTTTATGACAAGGGTTTCAAGAGCCAGTACGTGGGCGAAAGCACCGAGGACGGCGTGCAGGTGGTGACGATCAAGCTCTTCCCGCTGGATCCCGTGAAGAAGACCTATCACACCATCATCCTCACCGTGGACAAGAACAAAATGGAGCCGCGCCGCGTGGAAATGCGCTACAAGGACGGCAACGTGGTGACCTATGTGCTGAAGAATTTCAAGCCCAATTCGGAGATGGTGGATGCGCTATTCACATTTGACAAGAGCAAGTACCCCGGTGTGGAGGTGAATGATATGCGGTGAGGAGCGCTGTTCTGGTGATTGGTGATTGGTGACTGGTGACTGGTGACTGGTGACTGGTGACTGGGACGCTCAAGACTCACGACTCACGACTTCCGGACTCGAAACGTTATCGTTCCGCGCTTTTCCCCGCATCACCCTACTTTCGCCGCCTCTTTGACCGGAGTTCCCTCCGGTACTGTCGGCCACGCATGCTTAAGCCCCATAACAATCCTCTCTCCTGGGCCGGCCTGCTGATCACGCTCGGCATCATCTACGGGGATATCGGCACCTCGCCCCTTTACGTCTTCAAGGCCATCATCGGTGAACGCCCGATCACCGAGCAGCTCGTGTTCGGCGGTATCAGTTGCGTCTTCTGGACGCTCACCATCCAGACCACCTTCAAGTACATCCTGCTCACCCTGCACGCGGACAACCGCGGAGAGGGCGGCATCTTCTCGCTGTATGCGCTGGTGCGGCGCTTCGGCAAATGGCTCTACATCCCCGCCATCCTCGGCGCGGCCACGCTGTTGGTCGACGGTATCATCACGCCTTCCATCACTGTCTCCTCTGCGGTGGAAGGTCTGGGCGGGCTGCCGATCCTGGAAGGGATCATCGAACCCGGTAACGCGGTCACCATCGGCATCATCATCTTCATCCTCTCGGGCATCTTCATCTTCCAGCGCTTCGGTACCAAGGTGGTCGGCATCACCTTCGGCCCCATCATGCTGGTGTGGTTCTCCATGCTGCTGATCCTCGGCATCGTGCACATCGCCCATTTCCCGCATGTGCTGCGCTGCCTGAGCCCCTACTACGCCTACGACCTGCTGGCCCACTATCCAAAAGGCTTCTGGCTGCTGGGCGCGGTCTTCCTGTGCACCACCGGCGCAGAGGCCCTGTACAGTGACCTCGGGCACTGCGGCCGCAAGAACATCCAGGGCAGTTGGATCTATGTAAAGACCGCGCTCGTGGTGAACTACATGGGCCAAGGTGCATGGCTCCTGCACGGGGGTGGCGACCAACTGCTTGGGCGCAATCCGTTCTTCGAGATGATGCCGCCCTGGTTCCTCCTCTTCGGCATCGTCATCGCCACGCTGGCCGCCATCATCGCCAGCCAGGCGCTGATCAGCGGCGCCTTCACGCTCATCAACGAGGCGATGACGCTCAACTTCTGGCCGCGGGTGCAGGTGAAGTTCCCCACGCTGGTGCGCGGCCAGATCTATATCCCCAGCGTGAACTGGATGCTCTGGATCGGCTGCGTGGGCGTGATGCTCTACTTCCGCGAGAGCAGCCTGATGGAAGCGGCCTACGGTTTCTTCATCTGCGTGGCCATGCTGATGACCACCACCCTGATGTTCGGCTACCTCCGTTTCGTCCGCAAGTGGGCGCTGCTGCTGGTGTTACCGGTGATCGGCCTCTTCTTCACGGTGGAGACCGCCTACTTCGTGGCCAACGTGGTGAAGATCAGCCATCGCATCTGGTTCGTCGGCTTCGCGCTCGGACTGGTCGCGGTGATGTACATCTGGTACCGTGCCCGGAAGATCACCAACCGCTACCTCACCTTCATCCCCTTGATGGACCATGCGCAGGCGCTGCGCGACCTCAGCAAGGACAGCGAGATCCCCAAGTTCGCCACACACCTCGTCTACCTCACCAAGGCCGACCGTCCCGACCAGGTGGAGCGCCAGATCATCAATAGCATCCTCGCCAAGAAGGTGAAGCGTGCAGAGATCTACTGGTTCCTGCACGTGAACTACACCGACGAGCCGTACACCATGGAATACAAGGTGACGGAGATGATCGACGACAAGGTGATCCGCGTCGACTTCGACCTCGGCTTCCGCGTGCAGCCGCGCGTGAACCTGCTGTTCCGCCGAGCGCTGGAGGAACTCGACGCGGACCACGAAGTGAACTTCAGCAGCAAATACGAATCGATCAAGAAAGGTGATTTCCACACGGACATCTGCTACGTCCTCATGGAGCGCTTCCTCTCCGTGGAGAACGAGTTCGACCTGCGCGATGATATCATACTGGACATCTACTACGCCCTGAAGCGCTTGGCCCTCACCGATCGCGAAGCGTTGGGCCTGGACCCGAACGTGACGCTGGTGGAGAAGGTGCCACTGGTGATCCAGTCCGTGCGCGAGCTTCCGTTAAAGCGGATCGGCAGACCGGTGCAGTAGTTGTCCGTTGTCAGTTCTTAGTTGTTAGGCGCTCTCATTGGGGGGCGATGCATTCTTCGACCTTCGCCCAATATCCGATGTCCGCGACAGCCATCGGCAGCCTGACAACGACCAACCAACAGTCCTGACAACTAGCCCAGCAGGGCTAACTTTGCGCCCCCAATACGAACATGAGCGCCACTCCCGAAGTCCTCAAGTGCCTGATCATTGGATCCGGTCCCGCAGCCTACTCCGCCGCCATCTACGCCGCGCGCGCCGACCTGAAGCCGGTGGTGATCGAAGGTCCGCTCCCCGGTGGCCAGCTTACCCAGACCACCGAGGTGGACAATTACCCCGGCTATCCCGACGGCCGCACCGGACCCGAGATGATGGAGGACCTGAAGAAGCAGGCCCAGCGCTTCGATACCGATGTGCGCAGCGGCTGGGTCACCAAGGTGGACTTCACCGGCCCCATCCACAAGGTGTGGGTGGATGACACCATCGAACTGCACGCGCACAGCGTGATCATCGCCACCGGCGCCAGTGCGAAGTGGCTCGGGCTGCCCAACGAGATCCGCCTGCGTGACATAGGCGGCGGCGTTACGGCGTGTGCCGTCTGCGATGGCTTCTTCTACAAAGGCCAGACGGTGGCCATGGTCGGTGCAGGGGATACCGCCGCAGAGGAGGCCACCTACCTCGCCAAGCTCTGCCCGAAGATCTACATGCTTGTGCGCCGCGATGAATTCCGCGCCAGCAAGGCGATGATCCACCGCGTGGAGCATACCCCGCAGATCGAAGTGCTTTACAATACCGAGGTGAAGGATGTGATCGGCCAGCACGTGGTGGAAGGCATCGTCGCGGTGAACAACAAGACCGGCGAGGAGCGCAAGCTGGACGTCACCGGACTCTTCATCGCCATCGGCCACAAGCCCGCAACGGACCTCTTCACGGATTGGCTGGACATGGACTCCACGGGCTACCTCAAGCACGACCCGGACCGCACCAGCACCAAGGTCCCGGGCGTCTTCGTCTCTGGCGATGCCGCAGACCGCGTATACCGGCAGGCCGTTACCAGCGCGGGCACGGGCTGCATGGCCGCGCTGGATGCCGAGCGGTATCTGGCGGCGCAAGGGCTGCACTGAGCAGTGCCATTGCCTGTTCAAGCTATCTCATACCTTGGGTAGGACATGACCTTTCAACAAATCCTTGACCGGTTTCTGGCGTGGCCCATTTTCCGTGTGAATGAGCCAGCGTTCAACTTGTCGGCGCACGACATAATGAGGAGTACTGGAACCATGGCATTACAAGGCGTGATCGCCATTTCGGTCATTGCGAGCATCACGGGTTGTTCCGGGCATCATGAGGTGCGGGCAAAGCGGAAATTGCATGAGAGGTACCTTGGCATCTACATCGACCATGAACCTAGAACGGGGACTTATTACAAGTCCCATTCAGGCAAAACGTATTTCTACAATTCCGTTCAAACTACTATCACGAACGATACTTCGGTCTCGATCTCGATCGGACTTTCCGTTGCAAAAGGGTACTATGAAGCAGTTCCGCACAATGGAAAGATGTTCAAGCTATTCCTACTGCCCGGTCCATTGACGATCGGAGGTCGGTCGGGAACGAATGGCGTCAACCCGGACCTGCAAGATCTGGTTGAGGGCAATGCTGAACAGGCCACCACATTCAACAGGATCCTCGGACCTCAGCAGGAATGCACGCTGAACATTGGCTTCCTCGCGGACACCACCATGGCCTTGGGCGCTGAGGTGGCGCTATTCTCAAAAGGGCATCATCCTCACTATCCACCGCTTTCTGATGACTTCTACACATTTCCTGACAGCGCGCTGAACAGGGTGACAAACGGGCCCGATGACCTGGCCGTATTCCTGGGCATCCATTTTGATCCAATTCCATCAGACACGGTCCGCTACTATTCCATTATTCCTTGTGGGCATATCTCTTTTTGAAACATGGAAGACCGATCACTGCCCCGGCCCGCGCTCGCGTGTTTCGCGAGTGCATTGACCTTGTCCGCCACCGGCGGTTTGCAGCATCCATAGCTTACACCGTGTCCCCCAAATGAACTGTCCTTTCCGACGTTCTACAGATCTTCGCCTGCCAATGCCATGAAGATCAAGGTCCTTCCACTCCCGCTAGATCTCCGCCTCGGGACCCTGCGTCGCCGTCCCGTTCGCAGGGTCCTCTTCGAGAGACCCTGCGGGAGCAGGCAAGGCACCTATTTGCACCAACCATGAAAGCGAAGGTCATATACCTCACCTTCTTGGTGGGATCACTTGCTGCCTGTACCCCACATGTGCAACAGGGACGAACCCAACCCGCTGACTCCATCCCATCAACCTTCAAGGTCCCAACTGATCTCTATGGACGCTGGTTGAACAAGACCTACGTTGATAAAGTGAAAGAGACCCGATCGACCAAAGAAGCACAAGACTTTTCCGATCTGTGCCTCGCAACCATTGAGCAAAGAGGGGACACGACCTTCCTAAGCACATCATGGAATTTCCATGAAGGCGGTGACATCCTAGCTCTTACGATGACCTCCGCGAACAAGGCAGAGTCCGATTCTACAGATGATCCCTATGAGCGGTTCGTGGTGACCTTGAATGCGGACAGTTCAATTAACATCGCACATGGCGAACAAGACAATGACTATATCAAGTTTGGTTCAGGAACGAAGTATCGGAATTATACGGAGATCGTCAATGAGGCATTATTCAGTGGGAGTTATGCACTTGGCGATAGCACGCTGGTTGAATTCCACAATGACGGGAGACTCGACGGAATTGAAGGCTATGTCAAGTACATGGCAAATGAAGACTACATAGGTCCCGGCATGGACTATGACCAAATGAACCTTACCTCGGCCAGTGGTTGTGACAGCACGTTTGGATACCAATTTCACGACGACACGCTGGATATATTCAGGCTCGGTTGCGTTGAATCTGATCCTGAAGACAGCACTTACTGTCTTGACTACGAGAGGAAGGAGACCATATATGAACTAAAGAAACGATAGCTGGTTCTACCATCATCCATAGGCCATGTCCTCTATCCCCGATCAACTGCATGCCGGCGCTGTCACATATGCAAAGGCCCCTGCTCTTCTCCTAGCATTCTATGAATCGGTCGCCGGTCTCGCGGTCGAGCACATCGAACGTGATCATGTCATCCTTCGGTCTCAATCGTTTCAACTTGTGATCCTCAAGATCCCCGAACGCATTGCGACTTCTGTGGAGATCGGCACACCTCCAAGACGCAGGACCGACACGCCCATCAAGCTCGTCTTTTTCATCGCAAGCATTGCCGACGCTCGCGCTGCGGCACTTGAGCTTGGTGGTGAATTGGATCCCCCGGAGAGGGAGTGGGAGTTTCAGGGCTGCCGTGTCTGTGACGGGCAGGATCCGGAAGGCAATGTCGTTCAGTTCCGACAAGCCGCACGTTGACAGCACTCCGTGTGTCTACCGGGGCGCCGGAATAAGAAAAGGGTGATACCGCCGAGCGGTACATTGCTGCGAGGGATGCACCGATATTCATCCAGATCAACTTTTTTTGAACGCACCCTCGCAGAGACACGCGTGAATGCTCACCTCCGGTCGAGCGAAAAACCAAGCACAGGATGAATGAAGAGATAAGATCGGCGTTGCTCAGGACGCTGCCGTTTCTGGTCGTCATCGTGGTGTTGGCCTTATTGATCCGTCGGCGAAAGATCAAGCCGCAGGAGATCGACCTGAAGAAGCCGGATAAGCTTGGATCCTACTTGCTCTGGGCGATCGGCTTCCTGGCCTATGCACTGCTCATCGAATTCGTGCTTGATGCCGGGGGAATCCTGGAAGTGAGCACGTGGGCGCATTCGCTCACGCCATCCGTCATACTGATCTTCGGCATCGTGGTCCTGGCACCGATCGCCGAAGAGCTTTTGTTCCGCGGGCTGGTCTTGAATGTGTTGATCAAGCGGATCGGGAACCAGCATATCGCGATCCTTGTGCAGGCCGTGTTCTTTGTTCTCCTCCACAACTTCACTTACGAGAACACCTTGTCGTCCAATATCGGGATCGTGCAGAGTTTAATTGACGCTGTCCTGTTCGGTTATGCAAGGCAGTACACGCGATCGATCTACACGCCGATCACCATGCACATGACCGGGAATGCAATTGCCATCTTGGAACGGTTCATCTACTGACCATTCCGAAGGAGGCGTATAGGGATGGACTGATCTCTCCGGATCTGCAGTTTCCTTGTCCGGGGTCAGATATGAACGCTCGCGAATATCGGAAGGCAACAGATCTTCCCATCTCGGGCACGTGCTGCGGACAACGGCCGTCCGGTCAGCCACCGTCAATTGCATCAGGTTGACTTGGTGTAACAAACAGCGGCTGCGCAAATGAAAAAACTACTTCCTCTGGTATCCGTTCTACTCTTGCATGGCATAGGCGCCAAAGCGCAGACGTTCATGAAGGATCCCTTCAGTGAAACGTACAAGGACCTCATCAAGCAGGCCGTCTCTGCCTATGAAGGCAAGGAGTACCTGAAGTCGGCGAGACTGTATGCGAAGGCCTTTGCCACTTCGGACAACGGTTTCGCCACAAAGGACATGTACAATTCCGCAGGCAGTTGGGCGATGGCCGGAAACAGCGACTCCGCATTCATCGCGTTGGAGCGGATCGCAGGAGCGCGAAATCCGAAATACAATGGGATGGTGTTGAACACCGACCTGCTTTCCCTGCACAGTGACAAACGCTGGAACGCCTTTCTGGACAAGGTGAAGGCGAGCAGGATAGCCTACAGCCCGAGTCTGGACTTTTCGCTTGTGCCCATCCTGGACACCATCCTTCAGGACGATCAGCAATATCGCTTGCGGAGGGATGCTGTCAAGGAGAAGCACGGCGCAGATTCACGCGAGCTGCGATCGCTGGATGCCACCATCCAGCACTATGATTCGCTGAACATCGGAAAGGTGGAACGGATCCTTGACGACCGGGGCTGGCCTTCCCGGGACATCACCGGCAGCGAAGGACAAAGCGCCCTGTTCCTCGTCATCCAGCATGCCGAGCTGGCGACGCAGGAAAAGTATCTGCCGCAGATCCGCGACGCTGTTCAGCAACACGCTCTGCCCCGCTCCTACCTGGCTACGCTGGAAGACCGGATCGCCATTTCAAAAGGAGAGCAGCAGACCTACGGCACGCAGGTCGGCACCGACAAGGATGGACGCTCCTATCTAGAGCCGCTTGCCGATCCCGGCAACGTGAACAAGAGACGGGCGGAAGTTGGAATGGATCCCCTTGAAGACTATTTAAAGTCAATGGGGATCAACTATCCTGATCCGAAATGATCACGGATCCTTCAGACCTGCACCTTCACTCCACCTTCCACCCTTCCATCGCCAGCCAGAAGCGCACGATCTCCCGCTTGTGGAAAGGGATGTCCCAATCGCCGTCGTAGTTCACGAAGGTGGGCAAGAGCTCCCCGGCGACCACGGTATTGTCCACCTGGATACTGATGTCGAAGTCAAGCAGCAATGAGGCGTGCGCAATGCGGTAATCGCGGGCGATCACCTGCATGGTGCTCTGATCGAACCAAGTGTGCATGGTCTTGATGACGGTGGCATCGTCATCGGCGCGCTTGCCATTGAGGCTGTCCTTGGCCACTGCGCTGAAGAGCCAGCAGCTATGGCCGTTGCGGTGCTCTGTGGCGATGCTGAAGTCGTAGTAAGGGATCATCTCCGGATCGAAGAGCGCGAGCTTGTCACCGATGAAGGGCACGCTGGCGATCTCCTGCCCGGGATTGAACATGAACTTCTTCAGTTGGTCCTTGTACTTCTCGATGCGCCCTCCCCCGCGTCCGGCGCGCTCGTATGCAGCGATGCTATTGTCCGCCTTCCATTGGCCTTGGGGCCAAAAAAGATCGTCGTACAGTTCGGCAGTGAGGTAGCGCATATCGCCATTTCGCGATCGCAGTTTGCCGGTCTCGTTGGTGCTGTCGATCCGCAGTTCGGCATTGGGTCCGGTGCGAAGTAGCTGGCCTTGGCGGTAGAGCGTGGCCACTTCATTCTCGCCTTTGTTGCGCACCATCAATCCGCTCTTCACGGCGTGCGGGAAGTAGCGCATATTGAGGAAGGCATGCAGAAAACTGGTGTCCTCCTTCACCTGCTGCATGAAGCCCTCGAGGTTGAGGCCCTTGGCATTGCCGTGGATCACCAGGTCGCCGAGCTGGTAGACGTTGGTGATGGTGTCCGTCTGCGCTGTCACATGCGTGAAAGGGAACAACGCGAAGAAGAGGGCCACGGCGGGCGTGAAGGCCCGGTTCATCAGTGCTGCCGCGTGGGGCCGAGGCTGCTGTAGAGCTCATACTTCTTCTTCATATAGACGAGGAAGTCGTACTGCGAGAGGCCCTTGATCACATCATCCGGCACGGCGCAGAAATCGATGAAGTCATCGAAGCTGTCATCGCTGAGGTGTATGATGCCGAAGTCAACATACTGCTGGAGGAGTTCGCGGAGCAGCTCGCGCTTCCTATCGTTGTCCTCCAACTGCGCCACCAGGCGTTTGCTGCGTTCGCGCTTGCTGAATTCCTGATAGAGGAAGGTGATGGGGCTGGAGAAGGCATCGACGCCGGTCTCCCGGTAGTCCTTCTCATTATAGCCGAGCTTGGCGATGTCGGCCTGGATCTGCTCAAGTGTGCGCTGTGGCAAAATGGCAACGGGCTGCAGGTCGATGTTCCAAGGGCGAAGGGTGATCCGCAGGGTCGTGAGGGCCTCGTCGGGGAATTCCCCCAATGGCAATGTGCGTGTGACGTAGCCGCCGGCGCCGATGAGCAGCGTGTCGTTGCGCTGCACATGGACGGTGAAGCTGCCGTCAGTATTGGCGAAGTTGCCCGTGCGCGTCCGCCGGTTCACGACCATCAGATCGTAGAAGACGTGCTCGCCATCGCCGCCGGAAACGATGCCTTGGACAACGACATCGCCTTGGGCGAAGGCCCCTTGGACGAGTACAAGGAACACGAAGGCCAGCAGGAAGCAGTTGCGCATGAACGGCAAAAGTAGAAAGAGGCGATCTTTAAGATCTGTTACGGTAACTCGTTTGTTTCTTCGGGCAAGCCTCGCAAATGAACGCTTCGCATTCCGACATGAGCGATATTTGGACACCTGACGGGCATCCGGCTCCGTCGACAACAGGAAGACCAGAACGCATTGTCCCGTGAAAGCACGCATTGAACGACTTGGCTTGCGCCTCTTGGCAGGAATGGCCTTTTGCCTGCTGATCGCTTTGTCGGCATTGGCACAAACGCCAATGGGGGCCATGTTCACCGATGTTGCGAAGGCACGGTTCAACGCTGTGCATCCCCTCCCTTCCCCCCCGGATGATAATGACCACCAGCGCGGAGGAGGTCAAATTCCGTGCAGCGGGTGGGTCCCCCCTACCAGCAGCTATCATACGATCTTGAATGGTTCGGAATGGAATGCCGCCGGATTCAATGATCCTGACGATGGCTCGTACGGACCGATAACGCTCCAATTCCCGTTCTATCTCTATGGTCAGACGTGGACCACGGTCTATATCAACGTCAATGGCACCGTCTCTTTCGGCACGTTCTACGGCAATTTCACATCCTCGGGTTTTCCTGTCGCAGGCTATACGATAGTGGCACCATTCTGGGCGGACATCGACCTCAGCGGCGGCGGTGTGAACAATAACACCGTGCAATTTTATAACGACACGCACGCGCTCTTCGTGAACTGGAACAATGTAGGCTATTCCCCCGCCCAGACCGATAAGGTGAACACCTTCCAGCTGATCATCAGCGATGGCCAAGACCCGCATATCCCCAACGGTGCCACGGTGTCCTTCTGCTACCTGGACATGCAGTGGACAACGGGCAGCTTCTCGGGAGGCGTGAACGGTTTCGGAGGGACACCGGCCAGCGTGGGCGCCAACAACGGCAATGGGATCGATTACCTGCAGTTCGGCCGGTTCGACCATGAGGGCACCGACTATGATGGCCCATTCGGCGCGACTGACGGGGTGAGTTGGCTGGACAACAAGAACTTCATCTTCACCACTGATGTTTCCACTGGGAATGTGCCGCCGGTTATCAGTGGCCAGACGGTGTGCGACTCCTTGGATGTCTGCGTGGGCCAGACGGCGAACGTGGGCGTCACCTTCCTTAGCCCGGAATCGGACCAGATCACCACGGCCTCCGCAGCAGCGCCGACCTTGAGCAACTTCACGATCACAGACAACACCGCCGGGCTTTCCGCGGAATTGCTGGCTTCCTTAACTCCGGCGTATGTGGATGTGGGCTATCATACCATCACTTTCACCGGTACCGATGATGGCACGCCTGTCGCCAGTTCCACCCTCACCATCGTGGTCCATGTACTGCCGCCGGAGCAGCTTCCGACGGATACCGTCCGTATATGTCCAAGTGACTCAGCCATCGACCTGTTCTCCTTCCTCCCTGCCACCGTGCTGGACAGCGGCAGTTGGACCGCTCCGGACGGAAGCGCATTCTCCGGCATCTTCAACGCGAACACCGACACGGCTGGCCTCTATACCTACCTGGAACCGCCTTCACCCGTTTGCCCGCATGCCGTCGACCTGCTGGTGAACTTGGCCCAGATCCAGAACACGCTGCTGACCATCAACTCCACTTGCCATGGATCTGCGGATGGTTCGATCACCGTGACCACCACCGGAGATTCCGCCGCGTGGGATTACACGTGGACGAACGCGGTAGACAGTGTGCTGCAGACAACCATCGGCAGCGTGGCCGACAGTGTGGACGGAACGCCGGGCGTTTATCATATACACGTAAGCGAACAAGGCGACACCACAGCTTGCGCCGTGGACCTTACCGCAACGATCCTGGATCCTGCCGCAGTGGTGGTGACCACGAGCAGCGACACCACGATCTGCCAGATGGGCATGGCCGTGATCTCGGCAACGGCCACAGGTGGTACCGGCACCTTCGTACTTCATTGGGACAATGGCCTTGCCGATGCCGATACCCAATATGTTTCTCCACTGGCATCCACTACTTATTTCGTCTATGCCATAGACACCACTAATTGTGTGTCCGATAGTGCGACGGTCATCGTGGAGGTATTCGATAAATTGCATTTCTTCCTGCCAGACACCGTCGATCTTTGCCCCAACGTGGACTTCCTGCTCTCTCCTGATTCCATATCCGGTGGCGACGGCCAATGGACCTATGACTGGGGTAATGGCCCCTCCCCGGACTCCGCGCTCACGCTAAACCCAATCGTGACGCAGACCTACTGCATGACGCTTCGCGACGGTTGCGAGACGCCCCCCGTGACGCACTGCGTGGTGGCCGATGTTATTCCGTTGCCCCCCTTGATGCTCACGGCCGATAGCGTTCTCGGCTGCGAGCCCTTCCTGGTCCACTTCAGCATCACGGATACTTCCGGCACGGCGACCGCGGATTGGGACTTCGGCGACGGCGCAGCATACACCGGCCTGGCCACTTCCGTTGCACACAGCTATGCCAACGCCGGCACCTACACGCTCACTGTGGATGCCCACTGGCCCAACGGATGCTCCAATGACACCACGTCCAACGACCTCATCACGGTTATCGATCGGGCGCATCCGGATTTCTCCTGGACTCCGAATCCCGCCAACATCTTCGAGAACACGGTGCAGTTCCAGGAACTCGCCGATCAACTCGCTGTGTCCTATCAATGGGACTTCGCCGGACTCGAAAGTTCCACGCTGCCCGATCCCTCATTCACCTTCCCCAATGAAGTGGGGGCGAGCTATCCGGTGGAATTGCTCGTGCGCAACTTCCTCGGCTGCCCGGACAGCATCACGAAGATCGTCGAGGTGCAGGATGAATTCCTCGTCTACGTGCCCACCGCCTTCACCCCGGATGGCGACGGTCGGAACGATGTGCTTTTTGTGGAAGGCAACGACATCTCAGCGAATCAGTTCCATTGGATGATCTTCGACCGCTGGGGTGAAAAGATCTTCGACACCACGGACCCACAACATGGCTGGGACGGCACACTGAGCGGCAAGGTGGTGGAGAATGGCGTCTACAACTGGATGCTCCGCGCGGAGTCCGCGTACAACGGCATCAACCACGATCTCCGCGGCTCGGTCACCGTGGTGCATTGATCCGTGAGGCGGCGTGCCCGGTCACTACCTTCGCGGCCCATGCCGCACCTCATCGCCCCATCCCTGCTTTCCGCCGATTTCACCCGCCTGCACGAGGCCGTTCAACTGGTGGACGAAAGCCCGGCTCCTTGGCTGCATCTGGATGTGATGGATGGCGTCTTCGTCCCCAACATCAGCTTCGGCTTTCCGGTGATCAAGTCCATCCGTCCGCTGACGAAAAAGCTCTTCGACGTACACCTGATGATCGTGCGGCCGGACAACTACATCACCGCTTTCCGGGATGCAGGCGCCGACCGCCTCACTGTCCATTACGAGGCCTGCACCCATCTGCACCGCACCATCCAAGCGATCCATGCGGCTGGCATGAAGGCTGGCGTGGCGATCAATCCGCATACCTCGGCGCAGCTCCTGGAAGATGTGGCGAGCGATATCGACCAGGTCTGCCTGATGAGCGTGAACCCCGGATTCGGCGGACAGAAATTCATCCCGAACACCTATCGGAAGCTGGAAGCTTTGATCGCGATGCGCAAGGAACACAAGGCTTCCTTCCTCATCGAGATCGATGGCGGTGTGAGTGAAAGCAATGTGAAGGAATTGGCCGCAAAGGGCGCCGATGCATTGGTAGCAGGCAACAGCGTCTTCAACACGTCCGACCCGGCCGCAGCGATCCGCACGCTCAGCGCCTGATCGCACCATCGAAAGGACACCTTCCGGATGGGGGTGTGAATGGAAGTCCCATGATCGCAAGACCCTCCCTTCTTCTGGCGACACTTGGACTGGCATTGGTCTCGTTCGCGCAGGAGCAATGCGCGTCGCAGCAGATCACACAACGCTGGCTGCGCTCCAATGGGAAGCATATCGACCTAGCGCAGGAAGTGGCGCGTATGCAGGGATCGACCTTGCGCGGCGGAGGAATGGAGACGATCCCGGTGGTGGTCCACGTGGTGTACAACATCCCAGCCGAGAATGTGCCATCGGGAACGATCACGACCATCATTGACCAACTGAACGCGGATTATCAGGCCCAGAACTCGGACTATGGCAATGCCCGAGCTCCATTTCTTGATGTGCGCGGCGACGCGGAGATCGAGTTCTGCCTGGCCGATGTAGACCCGGACGGGAATGCGACCACCGGCATCACACGTACGTCGACCACACAGACCTGGTTCGATCCTGACACACAAACGGACGACATGAAATCCGCGCCGGACGGTATCGCGCCGTGGGATACCTTCCACTACCTGAACATCTGGATCTGCGACATCAGCAGCGGTGCAACAGGCGGGACGATCACTGCGGGCTATGCCTACCTGCCCTATGGCGACATGGTGGGCAGTCCCGTTGATGGCGTGGTACTCGACTACAGCTACGGCACCGGTGCCACGAACCGCAGGGCCACACATGAGGTCGGGCATTATCTCGGGCTCCTTCATCCATGGGGCGATGGCGGCTGCGGCTCCACGGATGGCGTGGATGACACACCTGTCACTGATAGCCCAACCTATAGCTGCTCCAATACCGCCCTGATGAAGTGTTCCGTGCTCACGCAGTACGAGAATTTCATGGACTACAGCAACTGCACGATGATGTTCACCACCGATCAAGCGGCCGTGATGAGCGGTATCCTCAACGGCTCGCGTTCGGAGCTGCTGAATGGCACTGGTTGCTCTGGGACATCAGGCATCGGCATTTCCGAAGCACCCGTGCAACAACTCAGAGTCCTCCATTCCGAAAACGCAGTGCAGATCGAATGGCACCAATCGGCCAAGGGCCAGCGGTTGCTGGTGATCGACGGAGCCGGCCGCGTTGCGATCGATGCCGCTCCACGTGGATCCTCCTTCGAAGTTCCGACCTCCGGACTCGCTTCCGGGATCTATGAAGTGGTGCTGCTACTGGACGGTCAGCGCCTTGTTGCGCGCTTCAGCGTTTCCTAGCCGGTATCTTCGCGGCCATGGAGCGACCACGGCGCATTGCACTGCTTGGCGGAGGCCAGCTCGGCCGGATGTTCATCGAGAACGCCTTGCGCTACAACGTGGAGGTGCATGTGCTGGACCCCGATCCTGAATGTCCCTGCGCACATCTTGCGACGAGCTTCACGCAAGGCAAGTTCAACGATCGCGATACCGTGCTGCATTTCGCTAAGGAAGCTGACGTGGTCGGGATCGAGATCGAGCATGTGAGCACCGAAGCGCTGGAGGAATTGGAGCGCCAAGGCAAAACGGTCATCCCCTCTTCCGCCACGCTGCGCACCATTCAGGACAAAGGCTTGCAGAAGGAATTCTACGTGAAGCACGGCATCCCCACGTCGCCCTTCGCACTGATCGATGATCCATCGCAGATCGCGAAGCACGCCGAACTCCTCCCCGCCTTTCTAAAAACACGCACCGGCGGATACGATGGCAAAGGCGTGATGCCGGTCGCGAATACCACGGATATCGCACATGCCTTCGGCGGCACATGTCTGCTGGAAAAGCGCGTGTCCATCGCGAAGGAACTGGCGGTGATCGCGGTGCGCGGCGCCGATGGATCTACCACGGTCTACGATCCGGTGGAGATGGTCTTTGATCCGGCGCTGAACCTGGTCGACGTGCTCCTCGCCCCTGCGCGGTGCGATGCTTCCGTGATCCATCGCGCGAAAAAGCTTGGCACCGATGTGGCCAACGCATTCGGCACACCGGGCATCTATGCCGTGGAGATGTTCCTTACACCGGACAACGAGCTGTTGGTGAACGAGACGGCCCCACGCGCGCACAACAGCGGGCACTTCACCATTGAGGCCTGCGCCAGTTCGCAATACGACCAGCTGTTGCGCACCTACATGGGCTGGCCTGCGGGCGATACGCGCATGCACGGCGAAGCCGCGATGGTGAACCTCATTGGTGAAGACGGAGCGGGCGCACCGAAGTTGATCGGCACAGACGAAATGCTGAAGGAGCCGGGTACGTTCATCCACCTCTACGGGAAACACGAGACGCGCACCGGACGGAAGATGGGCCACGTGACGGTGGTCACCGACTCGCGCGAAGCCGTCGATCGGGCGGTCGCTGTCATCAAGGCACATGGCAAAGTGGTACCAGTAGAGAAGTCGGAAACACGGGGAGCGCAAGCACCTGTCAAACAAGCAAGGCAATGATCGGGATCATCATGGGCAGCCGCAGCGATCTGGAAACGATGCGCGAAGCGGTGGACACAGTGAAGGAGTTCGGCGTGGAATATGAGGTGACCGTGGTGAGCGCACACCGCACACCGGACCGTATGGTGGCCTACGCGAAAGGCGCAGCGGACCGTGGCTTGAAGGTGATCATCGCCGGAGCTGGTGGCGCGGCGCATCTGCCGGGCATGGTCGCATCATTGACCATACTACCCGTTATCGGCGTGCCCATCAAAAGCCGCAACAGCATCGACGGCTGGGATTCGCTGCTGAGCATTCTGCAGATGCCTGCAGGTGTCCCGGTTGCTACGGTAGCATTGAACGGCGCGCGCAACGCCGGACTCTTGGCAGTTCAGATCCTCGCCACTTCCAACCAGAAGCTCGCGGACAAACTCGCGGCCTTCAAGGGAGAACAGGAGGACAAGGTGAAGGAAGGGATCAAGGCGATGCAGCAGCAGTTCCCGAACGGGTTCGATAAGTGAGGGAAGAATAAGCCGCAGAGACGCGGAGGCGCAGAGGAATGCGCAGTAGTGATCAGCAACCGGACTGCCGACTGTCACTGCTTACTGCCACTGCAAACTGCCTACTTCCCTGTCGGTGCTTCCTCCTTCTTCAGATCGAACGGCACGACGACCTTGATGCTCACGTTACGGCCCATGTTGTAGATGCCGCTACGGCCGGTGCCATTCACGGGATAGTCATCGAAGTACTTCAGCCGGTTCATGTTGCTCTGGTAGCCCACATCGGCGAGGTTGGAGCCCAGCACCGTCACCGTGAAGAGCGTGCGTCCCTTTTTTGTCACCACATCACTGCCGATGCCAGCGTCCAATAGCGTGTAGCCAGGCGTGTACGTCTCGGTACCGTAAGCGCCGAAGAACCGGTCCTGTGCGGCATACACCTGCACGCCCGCCTTCACGAACATGTTCTTGAGACAGCCTGTTCCCTTGGGCATGTCCCAGCGTAGTTCACTGTTGGTGTGCAATGGCGGGATCAACGGCAGGTAGCGTGTACTGTCCGTGATCAATGCGCCATTCCCACCTTTGTTCACCGCATTCACCATCGAAAGCGTGTTCTCAAAATGCAAGCGGTCCAACGGATGTGGGTGGATGTCGATGCTGACCTCGCCTCCATACAATTGCGCGGTGGTCTGCGTGTACTTGAACACCGGATAGTCCGTCCCTCCCTGCGTGAAGAGTGAATCGCCGCCGTTCACACTGGCGAGCTTCTCATTGTAGATGTAGTTGTCGATGGTATTGTAGAAGACTTCGGCGCTGGCAGTGACGTGCGTACCGGCATAGAAAAATCCAAGGTCTTCCTGCACGTTGAACTCGGGCTTCAGGTTCACATCGCCCAACTGCTCCAGCCCCGTGCCGGGATGCACGCCCTTCGCGGAGGTCTCCGCAACGCTTGGTGCGCGGTAGCCCCTGCCGATGTTGGCCTTCACGGTGAGCCGGTCATTCACCTTCCACGCCGCTCCGATGCTGCCGCTGCCACCTGAGAAGGTGTGGCTGTAGCTGTCGAACTGCTTCACGACAGTGCTGTCTTCGGCGGTCGGCTCCGTGCTCGTGTCGAAGCCTGTTGCGGGATCGGTCCTCGTATACATCGCGGCGCCACGATAGTCGCGCACATCATAGCGAACACCTCCGGAAACATCGAATTGGCCGATGGTCTTCTTCACATGCATGAATGGGCCGATGTCGAATTGATGATAGCTCGGCACAACGAGCTCGGTCCCCTTGGACGCGTCGTTGGCCTGATACATGCCGTTCAATCCCAGCGTCGGCTCCCATCCGTTGCGCTCCGGCAAATGGAGCTTGACATCATAGGAGAAGGTGTTCAGGATCAAATACAGTCCTGCGATATCCGCATATTCCGGGTGATCGAACTCACGCCGAATGCTGCGGGAATAACCAAGGTCCGTGGCAAGCCTACTGTCTCCCAGGTTGAAGTTCGCTGTGGAATAGGCCCTGTAATACTGGACATGCTGGTGAAGCGTCGCGATGTCGTACGAATTCAGCACCGAATTCGGCACGATCGGCCGCGCGGTATCCGCTTCATCCACCTGATAGGTGAAGCTCCGCGAAGTGCTATCCCGGCTGCCATCGGGGATCTCCTGCAAGTTGTCGTACGCACTCACGTTCAAGCGTGCAAAGCCCCAAGATCGGTTCACACCGACGTAGCCATCGACATCCTTCTCATTGTATTTCGTGGCATAGACACGTCCGTCGTAGCGGTTTTGATAGTTGGAAGCGACCTTGGCGGAAGCGCGGCCGCCATAGAGGAACTTGCCGTTGTTCCCATCGATGTTGACCGATCCGTTGATGCCCTTGTTGTTCGTGTCGTAGGCACCGAGAACGCTGCCTTTCAATGTTCCCGTCTGCACGGGCGGCGCAGGAAGCAGGTTCACCACACCGGCCAACGCATCGGATCCATACATCAGGCTGGCCGGCCCTTTCACCACCTCCACGCGATCCACCAGGTTCTGGTCCACCTCCACCCCGTGCTCATCGCCCCACTGCTGGCCTTCCTGCCGTACACCATCAAAAAGTGTCAGCACACGGTTTCCGCCCAGGCCGCGGATGTAGGGCTTCGAGACGTTCGGGCCGGCGCTCACCGTGCTAACTCCAGGAACCCTGTTCAGCGATTCGATCGCATTGGTCGAGGCATTCTCCCGCAGGAAAGTCCGGCTCACCAAGGCCGTCGGCACCGGATCGCGTTTCAGTTCGGTGGCCTTGGAGGTCCCGGTCACCACCACATCGTGCATCTCGGTGACAGATTCCGACAAGGTGAAATTCATCGTACTGTCCAAGGATAGGTCAACGGTCTTCGTGATCGTGGCATAACCCACCATGCTCACACTGATCAAGGCCTTTGTCTTCGGCAGTTCGCGAATGGCATACTTACCGTCGATGTCCGTCACCGTGCCGGTCCGCAGATCAGGAAAATAGACCTCGGCGCCAGGGATGGTCTGGCCGCTGGCCTTGTCGATCACCGTGCCGGTGAGGGAGGTCTTCCCTTCAGCGACGGGCTCTCCGGCCAAGGCGGGTGCGGCGATCAGAAAGAAAAGGAACAGTTTCAACAAACGTTTCATGAATTGCGATCGTGTTTGCCGTCCCCTTGGAGATCCCTCCGGGATCATCACATCGCTTTCTCCGATCGCATGGATCGGAATTAGGGAAAGCCATGGGACCACCCGAGGCCGGACTTGATTGAACAGTAAGAAATCGAATACGGCCAATGGGCATGGCCATGGAGGCTGAAAAGCCACCGGGATCAGACCTAAGGCAGATCCTCAACCCAAGCTCGGTGGCCCTCGAAGACGAGGCGCCTCAGCCGTGATCTCAACTACTGAAGGATCCGCCACGTCGGTGCGAGTGCCCAAGAGCACCATCTCCATGTTGAGGGAGAAGGTCGCAACACCGGCGCAGATCGGCGCAGGTGCCTCGCAGATGGGACAGTGCGTATCCTCATGGAGCACGTCCGTTGCTTTGCCCGTCGCCATGGCCCAACGACCCTCATCACAATGATGGAAGAGCGTGCGCGGCAATGCCGTGAACAGCATCAATGCCAAAAGCAAGGATGCCGGAGTCAGGCTGGGCAACAAACGGCGCATCGGCCGCGAATGTACCGGGGCCCGGCCGACCGATAACCCTGAGTGTTCACGTGTTAGGATTATTTTTGCGCACGGCATGCCGCATTTCACCCATCTGCTCCTTACGCTGTCCTTGACCGTCGCGTCTTCCGCGGCACTGGCGCAGCGAACCGGAACGACAGGACAGCTTGCGGACGATCTTTGCGGGTGCATGGGGAACATCGACCTGAAAAGCGATGACCGCACCTTCGACCTTGCCGTGAAGCATTGCCTGAATGAAGCTGTGGTGAAGCATCCTGAAGAAGCGCTTTCGCTGCTGCACCGTTTTCCCGACGAACAACAGAAGGCCTATTTGTTGGGCCTGCTGATAGGGGGAACCTTGGAGCGCTCCTGCTCGCAATATCCCGCAGTGAAGGAGCGTCTGCGCTCACTGAATGCGCCGGTTCCACCGGAGAAGCCGAGCACGTGAACAACAACAAAGAGATCATGAAGGCAGTCCGGCACATCGGGGTCCTCACTTCCGGAGGTGACGCGCCGGGAATGAACGCGACCATCCGTGCGGTGGTCCGTACTGCGCATTTCCACGGACTGAAAGTGAGCGGCGTCTATGACGGCTATGAAGGACTGGTGCAGGGAGATATACAGCAGTTGGGCATACGCGACGTGAGCAACATCGTGCAACGCGGCGGCACCATCCTGCGGTCTGCGCGCAGCGCTACGTTCAGGACTCCTGAAGGACGTGCCCGGGCCAAGGAGACCTTGGACGGGCAAAGTATCGACAGCCTGATCGTGATCGGCGGTGACGGCACCTTCACCGGTGCAGCGGTCTTCAACAAGGAGTATGGTATTCCGGTGATCGGCATCACCGGCACCATCGACAACGACCTTGCGGGCACCGACACCACCATCGGCTTCGACACTGCGACCAATACGGCCATGGAAGCAGTGGACCGCATTCGCGATACGGCATCCTCGCACCACCGGCTCTTTTTCGTGGAAGTGATGGGCCGCACCTCGGGAGCCATCGCCCTGCACTGCGGCATTGCCGCCGGAGCGGAGTTCGTGATGGTCCCTGAACGGGAACAAGGCATCGATGAATTGATCACGGCACTCGAACAGGCCTCGACATCCAAGTCATCCGTGATCGTGATCGTTGCCGAAGGTGATGAGCAGGGCGGGGCCTATGAAGTGGCCCGCAAGGTGAAGGAGCGGTATGACCACTTTGATACGCGTGTTAGTGTGCTCGGCCATGTGCAGCGCGGCGGCAACCCCTCCGTTGCGGACCGTGTACTCGCGAGCCGTTCAGGTGTCGCGGCCGTGGAAGGCCTGATCGCTGGACGCAGCACTGAAATGGTCGGCGAAGTATGTGGACGGATCGTCTTTACGCCCTTTAGCGAAGCCCTTTCAACGCCGAAGCAGCTCGACAAGGAGCTGTTTCGGATACTGGGGATCCTATCGATCTAGGTGGTGATGCCCCGTTCGGGATGCGATCAGAGTTTGACCATCCGGACCCGCGCCAGCACCTTGTCATCCTTATCCAAGGCATAGACCACATAAGTGCCCGTCGATAGCATCGATACTTCCACGCGTTGGCTGAAGGGCATGCTGATGACCAGCCTGCCTGACGGATCGAACATGCGCAGTTCGCTGGGGAGTCCGACATCGCAACGTACCAGGATATGGTCGCGCGATGGATTGGGATAGATCGACATCCCCTGGTCGGCAGCATCGACCTCCATCACATTGGTGATCAATTGGCACGCATCACCAATGCCGTCACCATTGGAATCGGCCTGATCGGCATTCGCGATCCACACGCAGTTGTCGCAGGCATCACCCACGCCATCCTCGTCAAAGTCCGCTTGGCCGGGATTGAATTCGGTGTTGCAGTTGTCCTCGCAGTCGATCGCACCATCCGCGTCCGCATCCGCATCCGGAACGATGCCGGTCTCACCGCCTGCACAGACACCGCACTCATCGATCGCGGCCGTACCTCCTGCCACACCGGAACAATCCATTCGCAGTAGTCCACTGGACGGAGGGGTTACAGGGAGGGCGTCACCGGTGCAGATACAGCCAGTGGTCCAATGGTCATTCACCGTTTGTGGGTTGTTGTCATCACACGCCGATCCCGGAAGTGCAGTGCCATTCGGTGCTCCTTGGCAATCAATGATCGCTGGCGTGCCGATACATGTGCAGTTCGCATTCCAATGATCGTTGCTGGTATGGGGATCGCCATCATCACAGCCAGAACCTGGAAGCGCGGAACCATTCGGCACGCCTTGGCAGTCCAACAACTGCCCGCTACAGATGCAATTCGCACTCCAATGGTCATTCACCGTGTTCGCATCGCCATCATCGCAGGTCGTACCGGGAAGCGCCGTCCCGTTGGCGACTCCTTGGCAGTCCAGTACTACGAGCGAGCCTGCACACGTGCAATCCGTGCCGTACACATCGTTGATCGTCGACGAGTTCCCGTCATCGCAGGAGATGCCAGGCTGAGCACTACCACCTGGTACGCCAATGCAGTCCAGCACTTGGCCCACGCAAACGCAGCCTGTGTTCCACTGGTCATTGCCCGTGTTCACGTTACCGTCATCGCAGGAGGTGCCGGGCTGAGCACTACCACCCGGTACGCCAATGCAGTCCAGTACCTGGCCCACGCAAACGCAGTTCGTGTTCCACTGGTCATTGACCGTGTTCGCGTTACCGTCACTGCAGGATGTGCCCGGCAGAGCACTGCCGCCCGGTATGCCGTTACAGTCCAGCACTTGGCCTATGCAAACGCAGTTCGTGTTCCAATGGTCGTTGCCCGTGTTCGCGTTACCGTCACTGCAGGATGTGCCCGGCAGAGCACTGCCGCCCGGTATGCCGTTACAGTCCAGCACTTGGCCTATGCAAACGCAGTTCGTGTTCCACTGGTCGTTGCCCGT
>Ga0164241_10000365_pt1 | contig 89602 bp, 87 predicted proteins | sample OricomyardsoilBY_FD_108780 | JGI IMG/M metagenome (GOLD analysis project Ga0164241, IMG submission 108780) | Backyard soil microbial communities from Emeryville, California, USA - Original compost - Back yard soil (BY) | ecosystem: Environmental > Terrestrial > Soil > Unclassified | place: USA... | reverse complement strand
GCGGGCCCGGGTCCGGATGCTGCCGCTGCCGCCCCAAATGCTGCAGCTCTCCGAGGCCGAGCAACTGGAACTGCAGGCCGAACCTGTGCAGACGGCAGAAGAGGAGTTGCGGCTGCGCGGCGATACGCGTGACCAGTACTACCTCTCCGCCGATACCCGCGAATCGCCGTTCGCCCCCTACCTGGATGGCTGGCGCCGGCGGGTGGAGCGCATTGGCACCACCAACTACCCGAACGCGGCGCGCCAGAACGGGCTCACCGGCAGTCCGGTAATCGAAGTGATCATTGAAAGCGACGGCCGCCTGCGCTCGGCCCGGATCCGCCGCGCCAGCGGCCAACCCGCGATCGATGCGGCCGCACTGGACATACTGCGACTGGCAAGCCCCTTCGACCCCTTCCCGCCGGATCTGGCGCGGGATTACCGCAGCCTGCGTTTTGCCTACGAATGGCAGTTCGAGGGTGGCCAGCCCAGGCGTTCGCTGATTTCGGTTCCTTGAGACCCCGCTGTATGGGCCCCATACTTCGGGCATGTCCAAAGATGGCTCCCTGACCAATCAGCTGCTGGTCGCCATGCCCGGCCTGGACGACCCGCACTTTTCCCAGACCGTCACGCTGATCTGCGAGCACGGCGAGCGCGGCGCACTGGGCATCGTGCTGAACAAGCCGCTGACGATGCGGCTGTCCGAAGTGCTGGCACAAATGAAGCTGCCGCCGCACAGCGAGTCGGTGGGCGAGCAGATCGTGCTGCGCGGCGGGCCGGTACACCAGGATCGCGGCTTCGTGCTGCACCGTCCGGGCGGCAGCTGGGAGTCCACGCACCGCATTTCGGACAGCATCCAGGTGACCACGAGCCGCGACGTGCTGGCCGCGATGGCTCGCGGCGAGGGGCCGGAAGACGCATTCATCGCACTGGGCTACGCGCAGTGGGAAGGTGGCCAGCTGGAGCGTGAGCTGAAGGAAAACGCCTGGCTCACGCTGCCGGTCACCGACGCGATGCTGTTCGACCTGCCCTACGAGGATCGCTGGGGCGCCGCGTGGCGCTCGCTGGGCGTGGACGTGGCCACCGTCAGCACGCGTGCCGGCCACGCGTGAAGGTGCAGCTGGTCCTTGCATTCGACTTCGGACTGAAACGGATCGGCATTGCAGGCGGGGATACCCTGACCCGCAGCGCGGCGCCACTGACCACCGTGGCGCATCACACCCACGGACCGGACTGGACTGCCATCGACCGCGAGGTTTCCCGCTTCGGGCCCAACCTGCTGCTGGTTGGCGCCCCCTATAATGACGACGGTTCTCCCGGCAGTCTCGCTGTAGCCGCCGATGCATTCGCGCAAGCACTCGCCGAACGCACCGGCCTTGCGGTCGCGCGCGTGGACGAACGCTACTCGTCCACCGCGGCTCACAGCCATCTGCGCGATCAGCGCGCGTCCGGCGAGCGGCGGCGCAGGGTAGCCAAAGAAGACATCGACAGTGCGGCGGCGGCGATCATGCTGAACAGCTGGCTGGAACAACGAGGGAATACATGACCGAACAGCGGCGCTCCGACGGCAGCCTTCGACACCTGCTGACGCTCGAAGGCCTCACGCGCGGCGAGCTGGAAACCCTGCTTGAACGCGCGCAGCACTACGTGCGCCAGTCCGGCAGCGGCGCACCACACGCCGATGTGCTGACCGGCGTCACCGTCGCGAACATGTTCACCGAACCGTCCACGCGCACACGCGTGTCCTTCGAACTCGCCGCCAAGCGGCTCGGCGCCAACACCGTCAACCTCGAGGTGCAACTGTCCTCGCGCGTGAAGGGCGAAACCATGCTGGACACCATCTTCACGCTGGAGTCGATGCACGTGGACGTATTCGTGTTGCGCGATTCGGAGGTCGGAGTGCCCGCCATGGTCGCTGCCAACGTGGCGCCACATGTCAGCGTGCTGTCGGCCGGCGAGGCGCATGTCTCGCACCCCACGCAGGGGCTGCTCGATGCCTTGACGGTGCTGCAGAAGAAGGGTCATTGCGATGGCCTTTCCATCGCGATTGTCGGGGACATCCGCCACTCGCGCGTGGCGCGCTCGGCCTTCCGCGCCTTCGGGACACTCGGCGCCACGGATCTGCGCATCGTGGCGCCATCGGCAATGATGCCGGACGAAGACGAGTTTGCCGGCTGCGCGCGCGAGACCGACATTGCGCGCGGCATTGCCGGTTGTGACGTGGTGATGATGCTGCGCATCCAGAAGGAGCGCTTCGCCGATGCCGACATTCCGGCGGGCGAGGAGTACTTCCAGGAATTCGGGCTCACTGCAGGACGCCTGGCGCTGGCGAAGCCCGAAGCAATCGTCATGCACCCCGGGCCGATGAATCGCGGAGTGGAAATCGAATCGGCGGTGGCCGACGGTCCGCAGTCGGTGATACGGCTGCAGGTGGCCAATGGTGTGGCCGTGCGCATGGCGGCACTGGAAGTGCTGGCCGCGCCGCTGGCCGCGAGGCCGGGCTGATGGCCGGCTACAGCGCATCGAAAGCCCACCGCGGCACCATCTTCGTCGAGGACGCGAAGATCCTGTCGCAGGAGACCTTTCCCGGCCGGCAGTACGTGATGCGGCTCGCCTCCCCGGAGACCGCCGCGCGCGCTACGGCCGGCAGCTTCGTGCACGTGACGGTCGATCCGGCCATCCCGATGCGCCGCCCGCTGTCCATCATGCGGGCGGATCGCGCGGCCGGCTGGATAGAGCTGCTGTACAAGATTCATGGCGCGGGCCTTGCGCATCTGGCCGCGCGCCGCGTCGGTGAGACCGTGAACCTGATCGGGCCGATCGGCCAGGGTTTCACGCCGAGTGCAAAACATCCGCGTGCACTGCTGATCGGTGGCGGCGTCGGCATTCCGCCGATGGTGTTCCTGGCCGATGAACTGCGTGAGCGCAGCGCCGAAGGCTTCCGGCCGCTGGCCATCCTCGGTTCCGAACTGCCCTTCCCGTTCCGCTCGCGTCCTTCGACCATCATGGTGCCGGGCATGCCCGATGGCGTGATCGGCTGCATGCCGCTGCTGGATGATTGGGGAATTCCCAGCCGGCTCACCACACGCTCGGGCTTTCCGGGCTGCTTCGATGGCTACGTCACGGATCTGGCGCGGCTGTGGCTGGACCAGCTCGATGCAGTCGGCCGCGCGCAGGTGCAGGTATTTGCCTGCGGTCCCACTCCCATGCTGAAGGCCGTGGCCGCACTGGCGCGCGCATACGAGCTGCCCTGCCAGGTTTCACTGGAGGAATACATGGCCTGCGCAGTGGGCGGCTGCGCGGGCTGCGCAGTACAGGTCCAGGCGCCGCAGGGACCGGCCATGAAGCGTGTGTGCGTGGACGGGCCGGTATTTGACGCCGCCACCGTGTTTGCCGGATAAAGACAGCCCCAAACGGGGCACCAATCTTCAGTATTTCGGGGGAATCGAGCATGAACCGGAGCAACCTGCGTCTTTCATTCGCCGTGCTGGCCGCCAGCATCGGCCTGGCCTTGGCCGGATCGGCCCTCGCCGCCCAGCCGGCCGCCCCCGCAGGGCCACCCAAGCCCTACAACATCCCGGCCGGCACCCCCGACTACATCGTCAAGGCGGTGAAGTCGTCCGATCGTCCGGAAGCAGACACGCGACGTGACGCGGACCGCAAGCCGGCCGAGCTGCTGACCATCGCCGGCATCAAGCCCGGCGACCATGTCGTGGAGTACGGATCATTCGGCCAGTACTTTACCCGCCTGCTGTCGGCAGTGGTGGGCGACAAGGGTTCGGTGTACATGCTTGACCTGCCTTATCTGAAGGACCGGACCGGCGCCGCGAGCGAGGCTTTCGCCGCTTCGCACCCGAACTCGACCTACCACAACGAGGACTACAACACCGCCGAGATTCCGCCGAACCAGGACGCGGTGGTCATCGTGCTGTACTACCACGACCTGTCGATCAACAAGATCGACATCGCGAAATTCAACGCGAAAGTCTTCAAGGCGCTCAAGCCCGGTGGCACGTACTTCATCGTCGATCACAACGCGCGCCCTGGCTCGGGCCGCGAGGACACGAACAAGATCCACCGCATCGACCCGGCGACGGTGAAGCAGGAAATCACTGCCGCCGGATTCGAACTGGTCACGGACAGCAATCTGCTCGCCAACCCGGCAGACGATCACACCGCGATGGTGTTCTCGGGCGGCATTCGTGGCGAGACGGACCAGTCGGTGTTGAAGTTCAGAAAGCCGGCGAAGTAATCACTCCGCCTGCGCGCGCTGGACGCGGCGCCAGTCGGCGCTGCGCCAGCGCAAGTAGCCGACTTCCCGGAGCAGGGCTGCGAGCGCAACCTGCGGTCCCAGAAGTTCCCAGGGATTGCTGGTCGCCCCGCCGTACAGCGGACCAACCAGCCCATACGACCATCCCAGGAAGATGCCGAACGCCGCCACGGCATCGAACCAGCTGCGTCGATGCTGCTGCATGAGGCCGAGCCACGCGGCGCCAATGCCCGGCGCGAGCACGGCACACAGCAGGTACGGCAGCGACAGGCCCGGTCGCGGCAGAAGCCACCATACCAGTGTTGTGGCGAGCTCGACCGCCGCGAAAATCGCCAACATGACCCGCAACAACCGCCGCTCGGTCCAGGCATGCAGCGCCCGTCGGGTGCGACCCGCGGTGAGCCACAAGCCGCGGGCGCGGCTGGCCATCGTGCGACTGACCGCACCGGCAACCACACCGACGAGGGACAAGGTCCCGTACATCATCGCGTGCAAAGACCTGATGCCGGCATCACGCGCGAAGATCCATTGAATGACCAGCACCACCACCGCGGCCGCCAGACACTGCAACCCGATGGTCAGCGGCGTGGCGCCGCCCAGCAGCCAGCGCGTCATCGCCTGTTCACGCGTGACAGGCGCGGCCAGCGATGTGGCGTCGCCTTCTGCACCTGCGGATTCGCGCCTGCGCCAGCTGCTCGCATGCACGAGCCGCGCACGCAGATACCAGATGCTGAATCCGATCCAGATTGCGGCGTCCATCGCCAGACTGACGGGTGAGCCCAGCAGTCGCGGAGCGTCTTCCACTCCCAGCAGATGCATTGCCAGCCCCGGTGCCTGCCAGATCAGCAGGATCAGCAGCGTCCACAGCGGGCTGCGGCTGGCAACGAACATCGTGACGGTGCACAGCGTCCCGAAGCTGAGTGCCACCGAAATCATCAACAGATAGAACTCAGGGCCCGGCTGGTACTGCGGCGGCACCGAACGCATTTCAAGCCACTGGCTTGTCACGCTGAAGGCCGCAACCAGCAGCAACATGCAGATTGCACCGGCAAGCAGGCGCCCACGCGCATGTGGCCGCAGCATCAGCGCGCGCGACGCGGACAGCGTCCTCAACAGCACACCGCCAGCCAGCAGCGGCACCACCAGCAGCAACGGCATTCCAAGTCGAGGCAGCACGGCACCTGGGGCAAACAGCCCGGCAAGCTGCAGCAATGCGGCAGTCACCGTCAGCGTGCGCTGCACGGGCAGCATCCAGAAGGCGATGCGCAGCAATTGCAGGAAGGTTCTCAAGCGTGAACCGCGAGGAAGATGTCTTCGAGCGTCAGTGGCAGTGCCTCGGCAATGCTGCCCGTGGCCTGTTCGATCTCGCGCAGACGTCCGGGTTGCCAGTCGCGAAGCACCAGCGTTGCCGAGTTTCCGGCCAGCTCGCAGTGCAACTGCCCGGCGAGTCTCGGTGGTCTGGCGAAGTCTTCTTCCGCGCGCAGGATCAGGCGCACCATCGATTCCTTGAGGTGATCCAGCTCACCCTGCCACGCAATGCTGCCTTCGCGCATGATCCATACGTGGCTGGCGACGCGCTCGATGTCGCTGACGATGTGCGAAGAGAACAGGATGGTGCGACTGGTATCCGCCGCGATCTCCAGCAACGTGACCATGAACTGCCGTCGTGCCATCGGGTCGAGCCCTGAAGCGGGCTCGTCCATCACCAGCAGTTCGGGACGGTGCCCGAGGGCAAGCAACGTCGCGATCTTCTGCCGCTCGCCACCCGACAGCACACCAACACGACGGTTCAGCGGCACTTCCCACTCGCGCGCCAGTCGCGCGATGAGTTCGTGATCCCAGTGATCGTGGAAGGACGCGGCCAGCGCCAGATGCTGGGCGCCGGTCATCAACGACATCAGCTCGTCGTGCTGTGCCACGAAGCCGATCCGCGCCTTGCTCGCCGCGGACAGATCGGCACTGCGCTCGCCGAACACCCGGCACTCACCCGAGGTCGGCAATGCGAAGCCGAGCAGTATGTCCAGCAACGTGGATTTGCCGGCGCCGTTCTTGCCCAGCAGACCCACCACTTCTCCCTTGCCGGCCGCAAGGGTGGCTCCCTTGAGTATCTGCTTGCTCCCGACGGCCTTCGTCAGGTCGCTGGTCCGGAGCACCGTGTCATTCATCATGTGGAGGCTCCCAGCTGCGGTCGATGATGCGGTCGATGAACATGTCGATCACCTTTCGATCCAGTTCGATTTGTCGCGCCGGACGCAAGAGCTGGCGTGTGTCGGGTTCCTGCTGCTTGATGCGCTCGGCCGGGCCCGCCGCGGCACCGCGGACCACACAGCGTGAATGATCAGGAGGCCGCTTGAGCAGGCACACGGGGCAAGTCCTCTGCCAGCCAGCGGCGTCGCGCCAGCACATGAAACCCGATGGTGGCGACGCCAGCCAGAACGGCCCATACCCATGGGTGCGGCTCGACCCCGATCAGCGGGTCGGACAAAGTCACGATGCTGCTCAGCAGGTACGACGTCGCGCCAGCGTCGAACCAGGCTTGCGGATCCCAGGTGATGAGCAGCTGCCAGCAATTGAACAGGCACAAGAGCAGCACGATGGGCCAGCTCCAGTAGTAGTCCCAGCCGTGTGGCCGCGTCAGTGAGTGCGTCACCAGCAACACCGACGGCAGCAGCAGGGCCAGCAGGGCTTCGATGAGGGTCAGCCCTGGTCGCCACGGCTGCGTGTACCACAGCACCAGCAGGAACGCGCCAAACAGCAGCCACAGGCCCGCCGTCAGCTTCAGCAGTACGGCTTCAGTGTGGGCAAGCAGCTCGGTGCGTGAAAGCCCTGACGGCAGCCACAGCGCACGCGCGCGGCGTATCACTCCCGCCGCCAGCGCTGCGACGATGACCGGGCAAAGGATCAGCGCCGCGAAACTGATGTGCGCCACACTGCGGCTTTCCTGCTCCCCCTGTCGCGCCAGCAGCAGCAGGATCGCCAGCAACAGTCCACCGACGAGCAACCACTGCGCCAGCATGCGCAGCACGCTGGTCCCACCCAGCAGCAGACGCTCCAGTGCGACGCGCCGAGACAGGCCGCTGCTGTCCGTCTCCGCCATTGCCACGGTGGCGATCACCGACTGACTTCCAGGCAGCAACCAGCCGGGCGAACGGATGCGCCGGTCGCGCAGGTACCAGGTGCCGAACGTGGCCCACAACGTCAAGGGCAAGGCGATGCTCCATGGCTGTCGCCAAAGTTGCGGCAGCACGCCCGTTGCGTAGCGATCCCACAGCCAGGCGCTCGAGAAAGTGAGTATCAGCACCAGCAACATGGCCAGCGGCGAACGACTGGCGATGAACGAGGCCAGGCCCCACCACGTCGCGGTCGCGATGACACCAACGAACAGACCCCGGTAGCCGACCAGGTCCAGGCGAAACCGGGGCGCTACACCCAGGTCGAACAGCCACTGCCATGCGATCCAGACGAGGGCAATGGTGACGGCCACCCCGGCTGCCGCAAGCAGCAGCCGCAACCGTCCCGCCGGCGCAAGTTGGACGGTGCGCGCTGCCGACAGCGCGCGCCAGAACGCGCCGCCGAACAATGCCGGCATTCCAAAGGCCGCCAGCGAACCGAATGCCAACATGTCGTAGCCATAGCTCGTGCCGGCCAGCAGCGTTGCGCCGGGAAACATCAGCACGCCCAGGCCCAGCACCGTGACCACGCGCTGCAGCGGCCACATCCAGAAGGTCAGCTTCAGCAGCCGCAGCCAGGTACTCATGCGTGCAGGGCCAGAAAGATCTCTTCCAGTTCCAGCGGTTCGACCTCCACCTGCGCATTCAGGTCCGCCCGCAACGGCGCAAGTTGCGCATCGGTCCAGTCGCTGACGGTGAAATCCGCGGTGCGCCCCTGCACGCGTCCCTGCAGCTGGTTGGGCAAGCGCAGATTCCGGTCGAGGTCATGGTCCGCGCGCACGTGCACCCGCACAATGGATTCCTTCAGCTGGTCGAGTTCGCCCTGCCAGACCAGCGAGCCCTGGCGCAGCACCCAGATATGGCTGGCCACGCGCTCCAGATCGCCGACGATGTGCGAGGCGTAGAGCAAGGTGCGGGTGAAATCGCCCGCGATGGCGAGGATCTCCTGCATGAATCGCCGCCGCGCCACCGGGTCGAGGCTCGCGGCCGGTTCATCCAGTACCAGCAGGTCCGGCTTGTGGCCGAGTGCGCAAAGAGTGGAAAGCTTCTGGCGCTCGCCACCGGAGAGCGTGTTGATGCGTCGATCGAGCGGCACCTCCCATTCGCGCGACAGGCGATCGATGAGCGACGGATCCCAGCCGGGATGCAGCGAGGCGATCAGACCCAGCTGCTGGGTTCCGGTGAGCAAGCCGACCAGTTCATCGCTCTGCGGCACGAAGCCAATGCGCGCCTTGGCAGCAGCGGTCAGCGCCTTGCTGTCCACGCCGAACACACTGCTCTGCCCGCTGGTCGGCAGCGCAAAGCCCAGCAGCAGATCGAACAGCGTGGACTTGCCCGCGCCATTCTTGCCGACCAGCCCGATCACCTGCCCCGCTGGAACATCGACGGTGAAATCCCGCAGCACGGTGCGGCCACCAATGCTCCTCGTCAGCGATTGCGCTCGGATGACGCTGTCACTCATCTTGCTGCTCCCAGGTGCGCTTGATCAGCGCGGTCAGATCCCGTTCGGTGATCTCGAGCTGGCGCGCCGCCGTCACCAGCGGCGCGGCCTGTGGCTCGAGCTGTTTGATGCGTTGGGCCAGGCTGGTCTGCGCCTTGCGTCCGGCGGCCACGGTCATCGGCTTGCCGCGATTACGCTGCAGCAGACCTTCGGCTTCCAGCAGCGCATAGGCCTTCGACACCGTCATCGGGTTGACCGCATGCGTGACAGCCAGATCGCGCACTGAAGGCAGCTCTGCGCCCGGCTGAAGCTGGCCGCCGCTGATCAGCCTGCGGATCTGGTCGACCAGCTGGCGGTAGATGGGTACGCCTGATTGTGGATGCAGTGTGAACATCAGAATGCGTTGCGCGACGGCCATTCGAACAATTTCTGCAGGTCGAACTCGCGCGGCTCGTCCTTCACGTGATTGCGCGGCAGGGCCGGCAGATAGCCCGCGGTGACGAGTTCCTCGAAGTTGCCGGGGTCGCGTCCGAAGGCGTGCCGGAAGCGGGACACCGCAAGCGCTGCGGCGACCTGGTCCTGGGTCGTGCGGGCCTGCAGCACACGCCTCATCAGCACGTAGTCGACGGGAACCACCGCCGCGGTCTGGCGCCCCAGCGAATTGGCAGTGGTGTTCATGCGGATGCGCATCCATGCAGCACGGATCGCGCCCTGCAATGCGTTTTTCTCCGGTTCCCAGGAAAGCGGGAAGGCCGGCGGTCGATCCTTGAGCGCGTCATGGCTCCACAGGCTGACCGGTAGCGCGGCATTGCGGATGGCTTCGAGATACATGTCGCTGAACAGCCCTGCAGTTTCAAGTGGATCGTAGGTTCCCGACGGGACCCACCGTTCCCCGCCAGAAGCCTTGGCCCAATAGTCCGGAATCCACTTGAGCTGCTCGTATTGCATCTCACCGGCCAGCACGCGGCGAATGCTTCCGGGATCGTTGATGTTGCGGGCATTGAGCATGGCCAGATGCTCGGCCACAGCGATCGGCAGATCCGGGCGCTGGGCAAGCTGCAGGCTGGCTCGCTTGAGCCTTGCTTGCATCGACAGCGTGGATGTCCGGTCATCGATGGAGGCATCGCACTCGGCTTGGCGATCCAGCACGAGCCAGGCAGCGTCCATCTGCTGCACCAGCGCTGGCCAGTGCCCCTCTTCCGCTTCCTGCATGGCCACTGCCACCAGGCCGGCCACCAATGTGTGGACGGGGGCTTGTTGCTCGAACGCAATGCCGGTGCGATCCAGCGAGCCCGAATTCATCACATCCATGGCCTGCTGCACTTCCGGATCATCGAGGCGAAAGACCGGCTGGTATTTGAGCGCCACCTCGGGATCGGCAGGGCGCCTTTTCACCAGCGGCTCCAGTGCCGTACGCAACGCCTCGTAGCGCTCAGCGCCTCCATCGGGATGTGGCAGCGGCTGCAGCAGTTCCGGCGCGACATGCGCCCGGACCTCGGCCAGGCTCGCCGTGTGGATCCCGGGGACCAGCACCCACCAGTACAGCAGGGCCAATGCGCCGCCGCCCATCAACCAGCAGATGATCCTGACCGGTTTCGTCATTGCCCTACCGTGCCGAATGCGGATCCAGAGTGCACATGTGTATTAATACTATAATACACTTAGCCGATCGTACAGGACTTCGGTCACAATTACGCATGCGCTCAGGAGCTCCAATGACGCCACCAAGGCCATCAGCCGGGAGAGTGGTGCTGCGCACCCTGGGCAAGGTGCTGCATCCTGCAGCGCTGTTGACCATATTGGCGACGTCCGCGCTGCTTGCAACCGCAATTAAGACGGCGCCGTTTGGCCTCGCACTCGGCGCACTGCTGATATCCTGGCTCACCGTGTACTCCATCGCGGTGCTCGAAGCGCTCGGATCCGGCGCGCGCGAGATTCCCGTGCTCTCCATCGAAATGATCTTCGGCTCGAAGCGAGGCTGGGGATCGTTCCTGTGGATGTTCGGGCTGGTCTGCCTGGCGTTCTCGACGGGAGCCGCAGCGGTGTGGCTGGGCACGGCCGGAGCGATCGCATTGGGAATGCTGGCCGTACTGGTTCTGCCCATGGCACTGCTGACCCTGGGATGGACCAGCGAGTCTTCCGCCGCGCTTGATCCACGAGCGTGGTGGCACTTCTCCCGCGCCCTGGGGACAAGTTTCATCTATCTGGAAATCATCGGCGTACTCGTGATCGCCGCTTCGGCCGCGCTGCTGTCCGGAACCATCCACCTCAATCTGGTCCTGAAGATTGCCGTGGCGATGTTCGGGTGGCTGCTGCTGGTCGCGCTGGCGGGGGCCACGGTGCATGCGCGGCGCAACGAACTGACGACTGTTACGGAGTTCTACCGCGGCATCGAACTGCGCGTCACGCCAGCGGAAATCGCTCGCCAACGGCAGCAGTTCATTGACAAGATTTACGGCCAATGGCGGAACGGAGCCAACCTGGATGCGTGGGAGGACATCCTGCGGCGGGCCAACGCAGCAACTTCACCGGCTGGCGAATATCGCTGGATCTACCAGCATGTTCTCGCATGGGACGCAGCGCCGCTGGCAGCGCGAATCGCCCGGGAACTGGTGCCTCTGGACCTCCGTGCCGGTCGCACCGGATACGCATTGCGCATGACCCGAGAGCGCCTGGCAGCCGGGCAATTCAGTCTGCGCGCAGCCAGCGACACACTCGCACTGGCACAACTGGCCACGGAACACGCCGACAGGGCCACTGCCCTCGCCTTGCTTGCTGCGTTCGACGAGCAGGCTCCCGATCCTGGGCTGGTCGACGCAGCCCGCGAATTGCGCAACCGGCTCGACGCCCTGCGCGGCGGTCGCGACAACTGAGACCTCGTGCCGGCTAGACGATCGATACGCCGAGTTCGCGGGCACGATTGGCCATGCCCGGATAGCAGTTGCGGATCAGGAGAGTCGGGTCGCCCCACTCGGCCTCGAATTCCTTCGCCGGGCGCTCGGCGATCATCTCTTCGGCGCCCTTGCCCTGCGCGATCATGCGCGACAGGCGCTGCTTCAGCGTGTTGAGCATGGAATGCTCGGCCTTCAGCTGCCCGAGGCTCAGCGGCGCGCCCTTGCCGGCCACGATCTTCGTGTTGTCATTCGCCAGCTCGGTGAGTGTCTGCACGGCGCTGACCATGCCGCCAATCCAGCCATTGGTGCAGTAGTCGATGATGGGAAACGCGCCGGCCGCTGCCACATCGGCCGCCACCAGCACGTTGGCCTTGCGGAAGTACACGTAGATGTCACCGTCGGTGTGCGCCTGGCCAAGCTGCCCGTAGTCGATGGTCTCGCCGCCGAAGTCGAGGCTCGCTTGCGTATAGAAGGTCTCGTTCGGCTGCGCGATCTTCGGCAGGGGCTGGTACACGCGTCCACCCTCCCACTTCGAAATCACATCGGTGGTGAGCCACAGCCGCGTGTTCTCGTGCGCGATGATGCGCGTGCCGGCCTTGCCCAGGATTTCGTTGGAGCCGGTCTGGTCGTGGTGCCAGTGCGTGTTGAACAGCGTGTGCACGCGCGTTGTGCCAGTGAGCTTCTGCACTTCGGCCAGCAGGCGCTTCGAATCCGCGGCCGCGCCGCCGTCGACCAGCAGCACGCCTTCGCTCGACTTGAACACCGTGACATTGCCGCCCGCACCGCTGATCTGCCACAGGTTCGCGGCCAGTTGCGACACGGTGAGCGGCACTTCGGCCTCACGTGCCAGCGACACGGCGGGCCGCCATGCGGCCGCGAGAATCGCCGCAGATCCGGCATGAGCGAGAAACAGGCGCCGCCGCATGATCAAGGCGTCGCGCCTGAAGGGTGCGCTTCGGCCATCAGCCGGCGCAGCAGCGCCTCGGTCTCGGGGCTGGCCTCGATGCTGGCGGCGCGCCCGGTAGATCCCGCCTCGCCGCCGGTGAGATCCAGCGCCGTGCGACCGCGAGCGTCCTTCGCGAACAGGTCGGCGTGGTACGCGGCCAGCGTCTCCACCAGCTTGTTCCAGCCGGCACCGGCTGCGGCATGCAGTGCGGTGGACCCGCTCTTGTCGCGCGCATTGATATCCGCCCCTGCATCGAGCAACAGCTTCGCGGCTTCCACCGCGCGCTGCTCGGTGCGATAGCGCGCGCGCGTATCGAGACCGCTGGAACCGATTCCGGCTGCCGCCAGCAGCGGCGTGACGCCTGTGGCCGTCGGCAGATCAACCAGGGCGCCAGCAGCCAGCAGCAGCTTGATGGCCGCCACATCGCCGGCCTTGGCGGCGCGCAGCAGCGGCGTTGCGCCCGTAGTCAGCAGCCCATCGGCGCCGCGGTCATCCCGCAGCGAGCGGTACGGTGGGAACAGCTTCAGCTGCAGGTTCGGGTTGGCACCGGCCTTGAGCAGCATCTCGATCAGCTCGGTGCCGCTGGTCCGGTCCGCCGAAGGCCGGTCGGCGCGACCGCCGGTGGGCAGCGTGTTCATGTCCACGGCCTCGTAGATCGGCGAGCGGCCCCAGGTATCCCACTTGTTCACGTCGGCGCCGTGCTGCACCAGCCACGCCGCCGTGTCGAAGTTCAGGTTGATCGTGGCCAGCAGCAGCGGCGAGACGCGATCGGGGTCGGTGAGGTTGATGTCGGCATGGCCTTCCTCTACCAGAATGCGCGCGCATTCGACGCAGCCCTTGCGCGCCGCATACAGCAGCGGCGTGAAGCCGCCGGCGGGCCGCGCCTGCATGCGCGGCTCGGCGGTCACCTGCCGCTCGAAATTGTTCTCCAGCGAGCGCGCATTGGCGTCCGCGCCGGACTTCACCAGCAGCCGCACCATGTCCGGCTGGCCCTCGGCCGCGGCCCACATCAGCGCGGTCTGGTTGCGCCAGGTCTCGCGCTGATCGACCTTCGCGCCGCGCTTCAGCAGCAGCTTTGCCGCTTCCACATTGCTGGTACGCGCGATCACCATCAGCGCCGTCTGCCCATCGGCATTGGTGGCATCGACCTTTGCGCCGGCCTTCAGCAGATGATCGATGACTTCGACGTTGCCGGTGATGGCTGCTTCGGACAACGGCGTGGAACCGTAGTCGTTGCCGGCATTGACGTTGGCGCCCGCGGCGATCAGCCGCTTCACCTCCTCGACATCATTGCGATAGACAGCCCAGTGCAGCGGCGTGGTGCCATCGCCGGGATCAGCAGCGGGCGCGGGGCCGTTGTCGGCAGCAGCAGTCGCCGAGATCGCCAGCAACGCAATCGCTGCCAGGCCGCAGGTTCCCCAACGTTGCATCAACTACATCTCCGCGATGGCGCCGGTGCTGTCACCGACCGACTCGATGGCCACGCCGGCGCGTTGCAGCAGCGTCAGCCACACATTGGCCAGCGGTGTGCGCTGCGCAAAGTTGATGTGCTGCCCGCCGCGCAATGCGCCACCACCGCGTCCCACGATGGACGTCGGCAACGGGTACTGGTTGTGAGCGTTGCTGTTGCTCATGTTGCTGCCGAAAACCATCATCGAGTTTTCGAGCATGTTGTGCTCGCCGTCGGGAATCTTCTGCATCTTGCCGAGGAAGTCGGCGAACACGTCGGTGTGGAACTTCTGGATCTTCGACAGCCGCTCCTTGCGTGCCTGGTCGTTCTGGTGATGCGACAGCGCGTGGAAGGCATCGGGCACGCCGATGAAACCGTAGGTGCGCTCGCTGACCTCGGGCGCGATCATGAAGCTCTGCACGCGCGTGAGGTTGCCCTGGTAGGCGAGCAGGATCAGGTCGAACATCAGCCGCAGGTGCTCTTCGAAATTCTCCGAAGTCGCGCCGGGCACTTCGGGAAGACTGACCCTGGCCATGTCGCCCTGTTCTTTCATCTGCACGCGCCGCTCGATCTCGCGCACGCTGTCGAGGTAATCGCTCAGCGTGTTGCGGTCCTGCGGCCCCAGCTTGCCGCGCAGCTGGTTCACTTCACCTGCGATCATGTCGAGCAGGCTGCTGGTCTGCTCACCGAGGAATTGCCGCTCGGTGGCCGAGTCGCCCTGCCCGAACAGCCGCAGGAACAACTGGCGCGGATTGTTTTCCACCGGCAGGGGCGTCGTGGCATTGCTGAACGACAGCGTGCCCGTGTAGGTACAGCCATAGCCGCGATGGCAGGCGCTGCCCGTGCCCTGCCCCTGCGCCGTGGCGGTTTCGATCGACGGCCACGGCGTGTCCTGGCCGATGTGCTGCGCGGCGATCTGGTCCACGGTCGGCGCCATGTAAGGCTCCAGCGTCTCGCGTGGATGCACGCAGGACAGCCACGTCGCCGGCACCAGCGCATGCACCGCGGAGCTCTCGCCTGGACGGTTGCCCAGGTTGCTCACGATGGTCAGCTGGTCCTTGAACGGTTCCAGGCTCTGGTTGATGAAGTTCGTCTCGAAATCGCGCCCGACTTTCGTCGGTGTCCACCGTTCCATCACCGCGCCATGCGGAAAATAGAAGAAGCCGAAGCGCGGCTTGGCTGCGGCCGCGGTGTCTGCCAGCGCGGTGGAGGCCGGAATCATTGCGTCCAGCAGCGGCAATGAAACACTCACACCCAGGCCGCGCAGCACGGTACGGCGGGACAAATGTCGTTTGGTGATGAACATCAGCTACCTCCCGGCATCGCGCTGTGCGATACGGCTGGGTTCTGCGGTGGCCTGCCCTTCGGGCAACTGCCGCATGCGGAATGCATCGCTGGCCACGATGCCGTTCACGATGGCGTCGAAATCATAGTCCCGCGCCGCGGCCGCCCGCACGATGGCGCGCACCGCGGGCATGTCCCGGTAGCTCAGCTGCCGCCCCAGCGCGTAGGTCATGAGCTTCTCGGTGAAGGCCTGCACGAACTGGTCGGGTCGCGCCAGGATGGCGCGCGACAGATCTGCGGGGCTGCCAACAGTCTGACCACTGGCCAGCTGGCCCCCCGCATCGATCTTCTGGTTGGCATCCAGATCACGATCGCGCCACGCACCGGAGATGTCATAGTTTTCCAGCGCGAAGCCCAGCGGATCGATCACGCCGTGGCAGGCCTTGCAGGATTTCTGCTGGCGGTGTTGCTCGAGCCGCTCGCGTACCGTGCCCAGGTTCTTGCCCGGCTCGTTCTCCTTGAACTGCTCGACGCCCGGGGGCGGTGAGGCAGGCGGAGTGCCATACAGCGTTTCCAGCACCCAGGCGCCGCGCAGCACCGGCGAAGTGCGGTTGCCGTACGAAGTGGCCAGCATCAGCACGCCCTTGCCCAGCAGCCCAAAGCGGTTGGGGTCGGTGAGCTTCACCTCACGGAACTGCGCGCCCTGCACATTCGGCATGCCGTAGTGGTTTGCCAGACGCTCATTGATGAACGTGGTGTCGGAGCGCAGCAGGTCGAGCACGCTGCGATCCGGCACCAGCACGCTGGCGAGGAAGCGGCGCAACTCCTCGGTGAGCCCGTCGCGCAGGTTGCGATCGAATTCGGGAAACAGCACCGGGTCGGGCAGGATGTTCTGCGCGCGCGCCACTGCCAGCCACTGGAACGCGAAGTCGTCCACCAGCGAGGCGGCGCGCGCATCGACCAGCATGCGGCGCACCTCGGCCTGCAGCACCTTCGGGTTGTGCAGGCTCCCGGCGGTGGCGAGGTCGACCAGCTTCTGATCCGGCCCCTCACCCCACAGGAAGAACGCCAGCCGCGAAGCCAGTTCCAGATCACCCAGCGGCTCGGCATCGCCGGCCCGCGCTACGACCGGCACCTCGCGCAACAGGAATTTGGTGGAGGACAGAATCGCGGTGAGCCCGCCTTCGATGCCGGCTTCGAAGTCCTTGCCCTCACGCGCATCGGAGTAGAAGGCCAGCGGGGCAACCAGATCCTCATCGGTGACCGGGCGCCGGTACGCCGCAGCCGCCAGCGTGCCGAGAATGCGGCGCGCGCAGGGCATTTCTTCTGCCGCGCTCTTCGGGCGGCAAACAAAGATGCGACGCCGGCTCGGCGTATCGCCCAGACCCGTGACGTTGAACGGCCCCGACACGATGAAACCCGGAATATTCGGCACGCGCTCCATCTCCGGCAGCTGCGCGATGGGCTGCAGCGGCGAATCGGATTCGGCGAAGGAACGCGCCACGAAGGTCACGCCGATGCGCCGCCGCCCCGCCTTCACCGGCACCGTGATGTGATCGAAGCGCTGCTGGATCTCGTCCGCCGCGATGGCCTGGCGCTGGTCCACGGCCTTCAGGTCCTCGGGCCCGCCGGCCGTGGCCTGGAACACGCGTTTGCCATCGATGGTGAGGATCACCTTGTGTGGCGCATCGACCTTGGTCACGTAGCCCGCGCCCATGAAGAAGAACTCGCGGATGCTGAACACGTATTCGCCATCGGCCGGAAAATCGTGGTCCACCCAGAAACCACCGCGCGTGCCCAGCGGCAGGCCATCGACATGCGCCGACTGGTCGAGCGAGGTATCCGGACGATACTCACGGCTGCTGGGCTTGCCGTCGATGCGACCGATGGCCTTGCGCGCAACCGTGCGCGCCGCGCCGATGTACTGGCTGAGGAAGGACGGCGAGATGCGCAGCGTCGCCGCCTGGTTCACGAAGCCTTCACTGGCCACATCCTTCGGCAGCAGGTTCGCCACCTCGACGGAAACATCCAGGATGCGCTCGATCTCGCGGGCGTATTCGTCGCGATTCAGGCGATGCAGGCCCACGTAGCCGGGATCCGGATACGCCGCGGCGTTGGCGTCGAGCCGTGTTTCCAGCCACTTCACCACGCCATCGATGGTCTGCTGAGGTGGCTGCTTCTCGCCGGGCGGCGGCATCAGGTGGCCGCGCAACTTGCGCACGGCCTCTTCCCAGATGTCGGCATCGGCGCCGATGTCATCCGTGGACATCACATCGAAGGCCACCCCTCCTGCCCAGTCGGTGCTGTTGTGGCAGTTGGCACAGACAGGTTCGAGCTGCTCCCAGTCGGGCGAGTGGGCATTGTCAGCAGCCAGGGCCACGGCGGGCAGCGTGAAACCGGCGCACAGCCATGCCGCCACCCGCACCCTGCCTTGAAGCTGACTCAACAAGTGAAAATCCCCGCCAGAAAAGCCCCTTTTCGGGACGGGGAGTGTCGGCCAAAAAGCCGGGGGCGTAAACGTCCGGGCCGGGATATTCGGCGAACGAACTCTGCCGGGCGGCTAGCGCCGATCCTCGTAGCAGTAGCCCACCCCGTACACCGAGTGGATGAACTCTTCGTCGGGCACCGCCTCGGCCAGCTTGCGTCGCAGTTTCTTCACGTGGCTGTCGACCGTGCGATCGGCAACGATGCGCTCGTCGCGGTACATCGCATCCATCAGCTGTTCGCGTGAATAAATGCGCCCCGGCTGGCTGGCCAGCACCGACAGCAACTTGAATTCCACCGCCGTGAGTTCCAGCGGCGCTCCGTCGAGCATCGCGCGCCAGCTGGCCTCATCCAGCACCAGGCCACCGGTTGCGGGCCGATCGGGCGTTCCAGGTGGACGTTTGGTACGGCGCAGCACCGTGGCGACGCGCGCCACCACCTCGCGCGGACTGAAAGGCTTGCAGATGTAGTCGTCGGCGCCGAGCTCCAGCCCCAGCAGCCGGTCGATCTCGTCGACCCGTGCAGTGACCATGATGATGGCCGCGTCGGAGAATGCGCGCAGTTCGCGGCAGACCTCCAGGCCCCCGCGCCCCGGCAGCATCACGTCCAGCAGCACCAGGTCGACCGGATGCGCGCGCACCCAGTCGGCGACTTCATCGCCGCGCGCCAGGCGCTCGGTGGCATAGCCGTGCTGGCGCAGGTAATCGCGCAGCACATTGGCGATCTTGTCCTCGTCTTCGACGATCAGGACATTGGCGCCGGGATTGCTGGTGGGTTCGATCGTGTCCGGATACATGCCTACGCATGATCCGACAATGGCAGCCAGATGCGCCAGCGCAGCCCGCCGAGACTGCTGTGGCTGGCCTGCATGCGCCCGCCATGTGCCTGCACGATGGCCTGCACGATGGCAAGGCCGAGGCCGCTGCCTCCGCTGGAGCTGGAGCGCGACGCATCGACCCGGTACAGCCGTTCGGTCAGCCGCGCCAGATCCTCATCGCCCACGCCGGGAGCCGAGTCCTCCCAGTCGATGCGCGCCTCGCGTCCTTCCGCTGTCAGCCCGATGTGCAGCACAGCCGGCGCAGCCGTGTAGCGCAGCGTGTTCTGCAGCAGATTGCCGAATACCTGCGCCAGGCGGTCCGGATCGGCATCCACGGTGATGTCCGGCTCCAGCCGCAATTTCAGGTCCAGCGACTTCTGCTCGATGGCCGCGCGGCCCGCGGCCAGCGCATCGCTGATGACCTCGTCCAGATCCAGCGGCTCCTTGCGATACGTGAGCGCGCCCAGGTCCGACAGCGTGAGCAGTCGCAGGTCTTCCACCAGCCGCGTGAGCCGCTGCACCTCCTGCGCCACCGAGGCAATGCTCGCCGGTGTCAGGGGCCGCACGCCGTCCTGCACGGCTTCGATCTCGGCCCGCAGCGCAGTCAACGGCGTACGCAGCTCGTGCGCGATGTCGGCAATCCACTGCTGGCGGCCACGCTGTGCCGCTTCCAGCGCCTGGGCCAGATGATTGAAATCACCAGCCAGCCGCGCCAGTTCGTCATGGCCATGCGCCGGTATGCGCGTTGCGTAGTCGCCGCGCGCCAGCGCGGTCGCGCCCAGGCCCAGCACCCGCAGGCGACGCGAGAGCCAGTTCGCGACCAGCCAGGCGATGATCAGCACGGCCGCGAACATGCCGAGGCCGATGACCTTGATACGATCCCGCTGCTGCTGGCGCGTACTGGACTCCAGCGACTGCACCACCTGCAGGCGCGGGATATAGCCCAGATATCCCACCACTTGATCGTCAACGCGGATGGGCAGCTTCACCGCCAGTTCGGCGTCCCGCTCGGTACCGTTGCGGTAGAGGATCAGAATCTGGCCGTGTGCGTCGAACAGCATCACGCGCCAGTCGATGGTCAGTGGCGGCAACTGCCCGGCATCCTCGGAAATCTGCCAGGGCACTCGCTCGATCCGCGGCACGCCGTGCGGCTCTCCCGACCCGGCCGATACGGTGCCTGCCGTGGGCGGCGCAGCATCCTGTACTGGGCCCGTTGAGGGGGGCGTGGCGGGCACGGGGCGCCCGACGCGCCAGCCCAGCACTTCCCGCAGCAGCTCCCAGAAATGCTCGCGGTCCTCGGTCAGCCAGTTCCAGTTGCCGTGCGAGCGATACCCGTCTGCAAGCTGTGAGATGACCGGGGACAGGCGCGCCTGTTCCGTACGGGTAACGTATTCGGAAAGGCTGCTCTCGAAGCTCCAGCTGTAAATAAGGTAGACCGCTGCCACCAGCACCAGATTTGCACCGGCGGTTGCAAGGAACAGTTTGACGCGCAAGGTGTCCAAGCCCCGGCGCAGAGGGCCGGGACCGCTATGCGGAGCCTTGTTTTCAGCGCTTTCTGGAGCAGAAGAGGTCATTTGTGGTCAGTGAATTTACGCGCTGAAAAGGTAAATATTGTGCAAGCCCGTATCCACATTGCTTCCACACTCAACGGCCATCCTGCGCCGCATGGGGACGCGCCCAAGCGGGCTCGTCTGCAATCCGCCACATCCCGCCTACGGAATCAACGCTCATGAACGACAGCACCCAATCAACCTCCGGTCGCCGCCGCAAGAACAAGCGCGTTCGCAACACTGTGATCGCTGCGATCGTCGTACTCGCCGGTGCCAGCTGGTACGGCGTGCACTGGTATCGCGCCAAGGCGGCGAAGGAAGGTGAGTACATCACCGCCCCGGTCGAGGTCGGCAACATCGAGGACCTGGTTACCGCCACCGGCACGCTCGAGCCGCGCAACTACGTCGATGTGGGCGCCCAGGTTTCGGGCCAGATCGAGAAGCTTTACGTGGAGGTCGGCGATGTGGTGAAGGCCGGCGACAAGCTGGCGTCGATCGATGCCACGACGTCGAGGCTGAAGGTCGAGGCCAACGAACAGAGCCTCAAGTCGGCCAAGATCAATCTGGAAACTCAGTACGCCAACCTCGAGAAGGCCCAGCGCGACTATGAGCGTCAGCAGAACCTGTTCAAGGAAGACGCGACGACGAAAGAAACGATGCTGAACGCCGAGACCACCTTCAAGAATGCGCAGCGCCAGATTGAACAGCAGAAAGCTCAGATCGCGCAGCAGGAAGCGAACATGAGCATCGACAAGACCAACCTCAGGTACACCGACATCACGGCGCCCATCGACGGCACGGTGATGAGCATTTCGGTGAAGGAAGGCCAGACCATCAATGCCAGCCAGTCGGCGCCGACGGTACTGAAGCTCGCCGACCTGAACACGATGACGGTGCGCGCCGACGTTTCCGAAGCGGACGTCGCCAAGGTGTCGAAGGGCATGAACGTGTACTTCACGACGCTGGGTGCCGGTCAGAACCGCCGCTGGTACAGCACGGTAAAGCGCATCGAGCCGACGCCCAAGAACCAGAACAGCGTGGTGCTGTATCCGGTGCTGTTCGATGTCGAGAACGAAAACAACAGCCTGAAGCCGAACGCGACCACGCAGGTGTTCTTCGTGGTGGCGCAGTCGCGCAACGTGCTCACCGTGCCGATGGCGGCGCTTCAACAGGGCCAGCAGATCGTGCGCGAAATGGCTGCCAAGCAGCAGAAGGAAGGCAAGAAGGCTGCGGACGCGCCCGGCGCACCGGGTGCAGCGCCCGGCGGCGCACCGAACGGAGCAGCCTCAAACGTGGTCGCCGGTGGGCCCGCCAGCGGCGGTTCCGTACCCCCCGGGGCACCCGCGGGCGAAGCCGCGGCTGGTGCAGCCCGGGGTGGCAATGGCGGAGCACCCGGCGGTGGCTTTGGCGGCGGGCGCCAGGGCGGTGGCGGATTCAACATGCAGAACCTGACGCCCGAGCAGCGTGAGGAAATGATGGCGCGCTTCCAGCGCGGTGGCGGTGGCGGTGGCGGCGGATTCAACGGCGGCGGCCGCTTCGGCGGTATGGGTGGCGGTGCCAATGGAGGCAATGGCCAGAACCAGCGCCGCAATGGCGTTGTGATGGTGAAGCTGGCCGATGGCACGCTGGAGCAGCGACGCGTCGTCATCGGTGTGACCGACCGCGTGCGCGGCGAAGTGATCGAAGGCCTCAAGGAAGGTGAAGAGGTTGTGGTCGGCAAGCACGAAGAAGAGGCCGCCGCGCCCAGCGCGAGCCAGCAGCAGCAGAGTCAGCAGAATTTCGACCCGCGCCGTGGCGGTGGCAACTTCTCGGGCGGCGGATTCCCTGGCGGCAGGTTCTAAATGAGCGAGCACGGGCAGACGGGCCCCACGCCAGTCATCGAACTGCGTGGGGTCACCAAGACCTATTACAACGGCGACCTGGCGACCCAGGTGCTGCACGGCATCGACCTGAAAATCTATCCGGGCGAATTCGTGGCCATCATGGGCGCGTCGGGCTCCGGCAAGTCCACGATGATGAACCTGCTGGGCTGCCTGGACCGCCCCACGACCGGCACCTACCTGTTCAAGGGACAGGACGTGTCGGACTTCGATCGTGACGAACTCTCGGACCTGCGGCGTGAATCCTTCGGCTTCGTGTTCCAGAGCTACAACCTGATCGCGGGCAGCACGGCAGCCGAAAACGTGGAGGTGCCCGCCATGTACGCGGGCATCGAGCTGCAAGCACGGCACGAACGTTCGCGCGAGCTGCTCATACGCCTGGGGCTTGAAGAGCGCATCTACTTCCTGCCCAACCAGCTCTCGGGCGGCCAGCAGCAGCGCGTATCGATTTCACGCGCCTTGATGAACGGCGGCGAGATCATCCTCGCGGACGAGCCCACCGGCGCGCTGGACAGCAAGAGCGGCGTCGAAGTGATGAAACTGCTCGACGAGCTGTCGGCGCAGGGCCATACGGTGATCCTGATCACCCACGCGCAGGAAGTGGCCGAGCATGCCCGGCGCGTGATCGAGATCCGCGACGGCTTGATCGTGGCGGATCCGGGTCCGACCATTTCCAAAGTGGTTGCGCCCGTGCACGCGTGGACGGCCAAGAAGGGCCGCATGAGCCAGCTGGCCACGGGCTTCGAATCCGCCAAGAGCGCCGTTCGTTCCCTGCGCCACAACATGCTGCGCTCGATCCTGACGTTGCTGGGCATCGTGATTGGCGTCGGGTCCGTCATCACCATGCTGGCCATCGGCGACGGCGCAAAGAAACAGGTCATCGACGCCATCAGTTCCTTCGGCGCCAACCTGCTGAACGTGAATGCCGGTGCGAACAACAATTCGCGCGGCAGCGACCGCGGGTCCGCAAGCCTCACCCTGGACGACGTCACGGCACTGAACACCCAGGTGCCCAATGTGGTCGCGGCAGTTCCCTACCAGGAAAACAATGCGACGTTCCGCTACGGGGAATACGACATCCGCGCGCAGGTGATCGGCACGTCGGAACAGTACCCGATCGTGCGCGACTGGCCTGTCGTGCAGGGCACATTCTTCACCGATGAGGACGACAAGTCCTATGCCGCGGTCGCGGTGCTGGGCCGCTCGGTTGCCGATGCGCTGTTCCCGGACGGCGAGGATCCGCTCGGCAAGTACATCCTGATGAACAATCTCTCCTTCCAGGTCATCGGCGTGCTGGCCCGCAAGGGCGCCTCGCCCAATGGCCAGGATCAGGACGAGACGGTGATCATCCCGTATGGCACCAACCAGCTGCGCGTGTCGGGCCAGCGGTACGTGAGTCGCATCCAGGTGGCGGTGGAAGACGTCCACGAGATCATGGATACCCAGACCAGGATCGAGAACCTGATGGCCGAACGCCATGGCCAGGTCGACTTCCGCATCTTCAACATGGGCGCCATGCTCGACAGCCGCGTCGAGCAGGAAAAGACCATGACCATCCTGCTGGGGTCGATTGCCGCCATCTCCCTGCTGGTGGGCGGCATCGGCGTGATGAACATCATGCTGGTCAGCGTGACCGAACGCACCCGCGAAATCGGCATCCGCATGGCAACTGGTGCACGCACCGGCAACATCATGCAGCAGTTCCTGATCGAGGCACTGGTTGTGTCGTTGATCGGTGGCGCGCTCGGTGTGCTGGTGGGGCTCGGTGCGGCATGGACCGTGGGGCACTTCTTCGGCAGGGCGGTTGCATATACCCCGTTCCCGGTGATCCTGGCCTTCGGGTCGGCATTCGCCATTGGTCTGATTTTCGGATTTCTGCCAGCGCGCAAGGCGGCCTATCTGGACCCGGTCGTCGCGCTGCAATCGGAGTGAGCCTGTGATCAATCGTGCAAGCAAGATCCTGACTGTCGGCGCTGCCGTGGCCGCGCTGTTGAGCGGCTGTGCCTACCGCATGGACCGCATCGAAAACCCGGTGGCAATGCCAGCGGCCTGGAATGCCACGACCACGCCGAATGCGAAGGAAGGCATCGACAAGGAGTGGTGGAAGAATTTCAACTCTCCGGTGCTGAACGATCTCATCGAAGAGGCTTTCAAGAGCAATCCGAACATCATCCAGACCGATGAGCGGCTGAAGAACGCCGAACGCACGCTGAGCCAGGCGCGCGACGGCCTGTTTCCCGAGCTGAGCGTCAGCGCCAGCACCTCGAAGGGACGCAGCGGCGGCAACAACGGCCGACCGGAAACCAACACTGCGTCCACATCGCTGAGCCTCAGCAGCAGCTACAGCGTGGACCTGTGGGGCGCTACCGCGGCGCGCTATCGCGCCAGCGTGGCCAACTTCATCGGCACGCGGTACGACACGGATCTGGCACATATCCAGCTGGCGCAGAGCATTGCGCGCAGCTATTTCAACCTGCTGGGTACGCGCTCGCAGCTGGAGGTTGCGCGCCAGAACCTGGAGAACGCCGAGACGCAGCTGCGCATCATCCAGGTCCGCTATGACAATGGCATGGTGACGCAGTACGAACTGACGCAGCAGCAGACCCGCGTGCTGCAGCAGCGCACCAACATGATTCCGCAGGAAAACAGCCTGCGCGCGGCCGAGACTGCGCTGGGCCTGCTGCTGGGACAGACACCGCAGGATTTCAAGATCGAGGGCGAGCCGATTGGCGAACTGACGGTGCCCGAAGTGGCGCCGTGGCTGCCCGGTGACATGCTGCTGCGTCGCCCGGACATCGCCTCTGCCGAAACGGACATGGCGGCAGTCCAGGCCAACATGGTGGCGGCGCGCGCCAGCCTGATACCGGTGTCGCTGTCGCTGTCTGCCAATGGCAGCAGCAGTTCGCAGGAACTGCTGACGCTGACGGACACGCGCAACTTCTCGATCCAGGGCGCGCTGTCCATCGCGACCGGAATCTTCAACTATCGCCAGCGCCGCAATACCTACCTCACCAACAAGTCGAACGAATACATAGCGCTGATCACCTACGCAAACACCATTCGCACGGCATTGAAGGACGTCGACGACAAGCTGGCCAACGTCAACGCGCAGATGCTGGCCGAGCAGAGCCAGCAGGCAACGCTGGACCTGGCACAGCGGGCCATGGACCTGGCCAACCTGCAATACCGCGAGGGCACCAGCGCCCTGCAGGATCTGCTCACTGCGCAGAATTCCCTGGAATCCGCCAAGGATGCGACGGCGCGCGCGCGCATCTCGCGCCTGAATGCGGTCATCGACCTGTATGTCGCGCTGGGTGGCGGCTGGGAAGGCCCGACCGAAAGCGATCTGCAGTTGATGCAGGCGAAGAAGTAGCGATCGCCCGCGTGCGCTGCGCCCGGGCGCAGCGCCGCTCCTCATCCGAAATTGATGCGTGCTTCCAGGTTGGAGCGCGAATCGGCGTGCGCCAGCGCTTCTTCCATCGTCACGCGGCCTGCCTTGTACAGCGCCACCAGCGAATGGTCGAAGCTCTGGATGCCCTTCTCCGCGCTGGCAATGATGGCTTCCTTGATGGAACTGACGTCGCCCTTGCGCATCAGCTCGCTGATGTGGGGCGTGTTGAGCATGACCTCGACCGCCGCGACACGGCGCCCGTCCTTGCTCGGCACCAGTCGCTGCGCCAGCACCGCGCGCAGGTACTGCGACAGGTCCAGCAGGATCTGCGAGTGCTGCGTGTGCGGAAACATGTTGATGATGCGATCCAGTGTCTCGGCGCTGTTGTTGGCGTGCAGCGTGGCCAGCACCAGGTGGCCGGTGCCGGCCAGGTTGATCGCGGCTTCCATGCTCTCGCGATCGCGGATCTCGCCGATCAGGATCACGTCCGGTGCGGCACGCATCACGCCCTTCAGCGCGCTGGAAAAATTGCGCGTATCGAGTCCGACTTCGCGCTGATTGACGATGGAGCGCTTGTTCGAGTGCAGGAACTCGATCGGGTCCTCGATGGTGACGATATGGTCGGAAAAGTGCTCGTTGCGATAGTTGATCATCGCCGCCAGCGTCGTCGACTTGCCCGAACCCGTGGCGCCCACCATCAGGATGAGCCCGCGCTTGAGCTTGGCCAGATCCGTGAGCACGTCGGGCAGACCCAGCTCGTCCAGTCGCGGCATGTCCGCGGTGATGTAGCGCATCACCACCGCCGGGTAGCCGCGCTGGAAGAAGATCGCCACGCGGAAACGACCCAGCCCGGGTTCGGAGATGGCGAAATCGATCTCCAGCTCGCGCTGGAAGTATTCGATCTGATCCGGAGTCATCAACGAGAAAGCAGCTGCCCGCACCGATTCGGGCGAGAGGATCTGCTTGTTGACCGAGTGGATCTGCCCCTCGATCTTGATCTTGATGGGCGCATTGGGCGTGAAGAACAGGTCCGAGGCGCGCCGCTGCACCATCAGCTTGAACAGCGGCCGCGTCTTGAAGACGCCGGCTTCGGTTGCCACCTTGATCTCGTCGGAGTCGGCCGTGGACTTCTTGTCGACCGCATCCTTTGCAACCGCTTCACTCACAACGACTGGCCCTCGTTCTCTTCCTCCAGGCTCAGGCCGCCCGCATCATCGGCCGGCCGCGCGTCGCGCTTGCTCTCCAGCTTCACCTTCAGGCGCAGCTCGTTCTTGGAATCCGCATTGCGGATGGCATCGTCATAGGAAATGTAGGAGCGTTCGTAAAGGTCGAACAGGCACTGGTCAAAGGTCTGCATGCCCAGCCGCGTGGAGCGCGACATCACTTCCTTGATCTTGTGCACCTCGCCCTTGAAGATCAGGTCCTGGATCAGCGGCGAGTGCAGCATGATCTCGGTGGCGGCAATGCGACCCTTGCCACCCTCGCGCGGAATCAGGCGCTGCGAAATCAGGCCCCGGATGTTCAGCGACAGATCCATCAGCAGCTGCTCGCGCTTCTCCTCGGGGAAGAAGTTGATGATGCGGTCCAGCGCCTGGTTGGAGCTGTTGGCGTGCAGGGTCGCAAGCACCAGGTGGCCGGTCTCGGCGAACTGGATGCCGTACTCCATCGTCTCACGATCACGGATTTCGCCGATCAGGATCACGTCGGGTGCCTGGCGCAGCGTGCTCTTCAGTGCCGCATGCCAGGACTCGGTATCCACCCCCACTTCGCGGTGGGTGACGACACAACCCTTGTGCGGGTGGATGTACTCGACCGGATCCTCGATGGTGATGATGTGACCGCGGGTCTTCTCGTTGCGATAACCGACCATCGACGCCAGCGTCGTGGACTTGCCAGAGCCGGTGCCGCCAACCAGCAGCACCAGGCCGCGCTTGGACAGCACCACGTCCTTCAGCACCATCGGCAGGTCCAGTTCCTCGAAGGTCGGAATCGTGGCATTGATGGTGCGGATGACGCAGCCGATCTGCCCCTGCTGCACGAAGGCGCTGACGCGGAAGCGGCCGATGCCCGGCGGCGCGATCGCGAAATTGCATTCCTTGGTGGCGTCGAATTCCTTCGTCTGCCGGTCATTCATGATGGCGCGCACCAGCGTGGCCGACTGTTCGGCGGTGAGCGCGCGTTCGGTCTGCGGCCGGATCTCGCCATCGATTTTCACCGCCGGCGGAAAGCCGGCCGTGATGAACAAGTCCGAGCCCTTGCGTTCGATCACCCGCTTCAGGAGATCCTGAATGAGCTTGATTGCCTGTTCTCGATCCATGATCTCCCTGCCGGACCCTCAAGGGTCAGAGTGCGTCCTTGTTCTGCGCCTTGTAGCGCGCCTCTTCCTTGCTGACGATTCCCTTGGTCACCAGCTCGGTCAGGCACTGGTCGAGCGTCTGCATGCCCTGTGCCTGGCCGGTCTGGATGGCCGAATACATCTGCGCGATCTTGCCCTCGCGAATGAGGTTACGGATGGCCGGCGTGCCGATCATGATCTCGTGCGCCGCCACTCGCCCGCCGCCATTTTTCTTCATCAGCGTCTGCGAGATCACCGCGCGCAGCGACTCGGACAGCATCGAACGCACCATTTCCTTTTCGGCCGCGGGGAACACGTCCACCACGCGGTCGATGGTCTTGGCAGCCGAACTGGTGTGCAACGTGCCGAACACCAGGTGGCCGGTTTCGGCGGCCGTGAGCGCCAGGCGGATGGTCTCCAGGTCGCGCATTTCGCCGACCAGGATCACGTCCGGGTCTTCGCGCAGCGCCGAGCGCAATGCTTCGGCGAACCCCAGCGTGTCGCGATGCACTTCACGCTGGTTGATCAGGCAGCGCTTGGATTCGTGCACGAACTCGATCGGGTCTTCGATCGTCAGGATGTGGTCCGGGCGGTTGTCGTTGATGTGGTCGATCATGCCGGCCAGTGTGGTCGACTTGCCCGAGCCGGTCGGCCCGGTGACCAGCACGATGCCACGCGGCAGCATGCACAGGTCGCGGAAGATCTTCGGCGCCCCCAGGTCATCCAGACTGACGATGTTCGACGGGATGCTGCGAAACACGGCGCCGGCGCCGCGGTTCTGGTTGAATGCATTGACGCGGAAGCGCGCCAGCTTCGGAATCTCGAACGAGAAGTCGGTCTCGAAGAATTCCTCGTAATTCTTGCGCTGCTTGTCGTTCATGATGTCGTACACCATGGTGTGCACTTCCTTGTGGGACAGTGCAGGCATGTTCACGCGCTTCATGTCGCCGTCGACGCGGATCATTGGTGGCACGCCCGCCGACAGGTGCAGATCCGAAGCGTGATTCTTGACGGCAAACGCCAGCAGCTGGGCGATATCCAGGGCCATGAGTACTCCGGGAGACGTACCGGGGCAGTATAGTTCAGGGCAGCGACCCTCCCTATGTTAATCACTCCGCAGAATTCAGCGCCTGATGGCCCATACAGCGCCGATCTGGGCCGACGTCTCGCGGACATCCAGCAGCGCATGACAGCCGCTGCCCACACAGCTGGCCGGGATGTGCGCTCGGTCACGCTTCTGGCGGTGAGCAAGGGGCAGGACATCTCCCGCATACGCGCCGCGCAGGCTCTCGGCCTCACCGACTTCGGCGAGAACTATGTGGACGAGGCGCTGCCGAAGATCCGCGCCGTGAACAGTGGTGCCGTGTGGCATTTCATCGGCCGGCTGCAGGGCAACAAGACGCGCGTCGTGGCGGAGAATTTCGCCTGGGTACACGGCGTCGATCGGCTGCGCATCGCCGAGCGGCTGTCGGCGCAGCGTCCTTTCCATGCAGCGCCGCTCAACGTCTGCATCCAGGTGCACATTGCCGCCGATCCGGCCAAGGGTGGCGTCATGGCGGAAGAGTTATTGCCGTTGCTGCTGCAGGTCGCACCATTGCCGCGCCTGAAATTGCGCGGACTGATGTGCATGCTGCCCTACGCCATGGCAGCAGCGGATCAGGTTGCAGCTTTCAGGCAACTTGCGGTGCTCGCACAACAGGCGCGCTCCGCCGGCTTGCCGCTCGATACGCTGTCGATGGGCATGAGTGCCGACTTCGTAGCCGCCATCGAGGCCGGTGCGACCATCGTGCGCATCGGCACCGCGCTGTTCGGCGCCAGGGACTGAACGGTCTAGAATGCCGCCATGACAGATGCTGACTCGCTACCCATTGCGCTCATCGGGGGCGGCAACATGAGCCGCGCGCTGATCGGCGGCCTGCTCAAGCGCGGCCTCGACCCAAAGCTGGTCACCGTGGCGGAGCCCGGCGATACCACGCGCAGCGCATTGGCGCGCGACCTGGGTGTCGCAACCACCGCCGACAATGCCACCGCAGTAGCCGGGGCCCGCGTCGTCGTGCTGGCAGTCAAGCCGCAGATCATCGGCACGGTGGTACAGGCGCTGGCCGCTGCATTGCAGGTTGCACGGCCGCTGGTCATCTCGGTGGCAGCCGGCATACGCACCTCCGAGCTGACGCGCTGGATCGGCAATGGCGTTCCGGTGGTGCGTGCCATGCCGAACCGCCCCGCACTGGTGGGCCTGGGCGCCACCGGCCTGTATGCCGGGCTGCAGGTCGGCGAAGCCGAACGGGCACTGGCCAGCCGCCTGCTGGCGGCAGCCGGTGTGGTGGTCTGGGTTCCCAGGGAGAGCGACCTGGAACTGGTGACCGCCTTGTCGGGCAGCGGTCCGGCGTATTTCTTCCGTCTGGCGCAGTTGATGGCCGAGGCCGGAACCGCCATGGGGCTGGACCCTGTGGTGGCCCGACAGCTGGCGGCCCAGACCCTGGTCGGGGCCGGCGCGCTGGTCGCTGCCGATGCCAGACCGGATCTTGCGCGCATGAGCGCCGAGGTTGCTTCCAAAGGCGGCACCACTGAGGCCGCGCTGAACCGTTTCGAGGCCCTTGGCCTGGATCGTCTGGTTGCCGCCGCGATGCTGGCTGCCGCAGAGCGTGGCCGCGAACTTGCAGATCAGTTTGGCAAGAGCTGAAGACCCGATGCGCGGCCTCTTCTACATCCTCGACACGCTCGCGACGCTGTACAACGCCGTACTGCTGCTGCGACTGATCATGCAGCTGTCGCGCGCCGACTTCCGCAACCCGATCGGCCGCGGCGTCGTGCAACTCACCGATCCGCTGATCCGCCCGCTGCGACGCGTGTTGCCGCCCGCGGGGCGCGTCGACACGGCTTCAGTCGTCGCCGTCATTGGATTCGCTGCGGCAAAGATCTGGTTGCTGTATGTGCTGTCGGGTCGAATGGCCGTAGTGCCCCTCGAGCTGCTGCGCGCCACAGCACTCGACGTCACCCGTCTGGTTCTCAGGACGTACCAGATTTCCATTGTTCTCAACGCGCTACTGTCGTTTGTTGCACCGGGTAATTACTCGCCCGCGCAATCCTTGCTCACATCGGTCTGCGATCCGGTGCTGAATCCGATCCGCCGCGTCATCCCTTCCCTGGCGGGCCTTGACTTGTCACCTCTGTGGGCATGCATCGCCATTCAGGCGCTGCTGCTCATGCTGCCATGACGTGAAAGTCCTATAAAAAAAGCAGTTGCGCGCCTATGCGCATGTGCTATGTTTCGCGCGGACATTACTTGGCGGGGATATCCCCCGTTACACAAACATCAACTCGCGGGAGTATCCACACATGGCGAAGAAGGGCGGCGCACCGACCAAGTCTGAAATTCTGGCAACCATTTCCAAAGATACGGAGCTTTCGCGAAAGCAGGTCAGTGCGGTTTTTGATTCCCTGCATGGCGTCATCAAGAAGAGCCTGCGCAGCCATGGCATCGTGACCCTGCCGGGCCTGCTGAAGCTCAAGGTCGTGAAGAAGCCCGCCACCAAGGCGCGCAAGGGCACCAACCCGTTCACGGGCGAAGAGATCATGTTCAAGGCCAAGCCGGCCAGCAAGAAGGTTCGTGCGCTGCCGCTGAAGAACCTGAAGTCCTTCGTGAACTGAAGCGCCCCCGCCATACGGCCATTGGCCGTCGAAGCCCGGAAGCCGCAAGGTTTGCCGGGCTTTTTGCTTATGAGCCCCGTGTAAAGAACCGGCTGGTGTGTTCCTGCAGCTCGTTGAGCGCACCGTGAAAGTAGTGGCCCACCCCGGGCAGCATCAGCAGTTCAGGCGCGGGGTTCAGCGCACCAGCCCACTCGATCGCCTGCTTCGGATCGACCACCTCATCGTCCTGGCCCTGCAGCACCAGCCACGGACATCGGGGCACGACAATCTCGCCCGGGGAGCTGAAATGGCTGGCCAGCGCAGGTGCCACAGTCAGCAACCGGTCCACGGCACCGGCCTCATGGGCGGTGCTACAGCGCAATGCCATGCAGCCACCGAATGAGAACCCGGCCAGCCAGAGCACTGCATCCGGCCACGTTTGCCTTCCATGGGCAATCGCTGTCAGCGCATCCCGCGTTTCGCCGCGCCCCTCGTCGTAGCTGCCTTCACTGGCACCGACACCGCGGTAGTTGAAACGGATGGAAGCCGCGCCAGCCAGGTGCGCCGCGCGCGCAATTGTTGTCACAACCTTGTTGTTCATCGTGCCGCCGTGCTGGGGATGCGGATGGCATACCACGACGAATGCCGCGGGCGATGCCGCGCTCTGGGGCACTTCCACCACCGCCTCCAGCCTGCCGGCCTCGCCCGGCAGGTCCACCCGCTGCGGCACGGCCAACGTCATGTGGAGGCGGACTTGCCCAGCAGCTTCAGCAGCAGGCTATTGAGGCGCCGCGCGTATTCACCCGGGTTCGCCAGCTGCCCCTGTTCGGTCAGCTGCGCCTGGTCGAAGAGCAACTGCGCCAATTCGCCAAACTCCTCACCATCGAGGCCAGCCAGCCGCTGCACCAGCGGATGCGTCATGTTGAGCTCCAGCTCGGGCTTGGCCGGGGGCAGGTCGCCGCGCCCAGCTGCCGCCAGCACGCGTCGCATCTGCTCGCTCATTTCATCTTCGGCACGTGTCAGGCAGGCGGGTGACTCGGTCAGCCGCCGGCTGGCCTTCACGCCCGCTACGGCGTCGCCCAGGGCCTTCGCCACGCGCTCGAACAGCTCCTTGCTGTCGCCGTTGTCGTCGCCGGCCGCATCCTTCGCGGCCTCCCCGGATTCGCCCAGCCCGGACAGATCCAGATTGCCACGCGCCGCATCCTGGAAAGCCTTGCCCTCGAACTCCGGCAGCTGGCCCATGATCCACGGGTCCACGCGATCACCCAGCAGCAGTACCTCGACCTTGCGGGCGCGCAGCTGCTCGATGTACGGGCTGCTGCGCGCGCCAGCACGGCTGTCGGCCAGCACGTAGTAGATCTTCTCCTGACCGGGCTGCATCCGGGCCACGTAGTCGGCCAGCGAAGTCTTGTCCTTGTCACCGGCATCAAAGGTACTGGCAAAGCGCAGCAACGGCAGCAGCTTGTCGCGGTTGGCGAAGTCCTCGGCCACGCCCTCCTTCATCACCTGGCCGAATTCCTTCCAGAACTTCGCGTACTTGTCTGGCTCGTCCTTCGCGAGTTTGCCGATCAGATCCAGCGCGCGCTTGGTCAGCGCGCTCTTCATGGCCTCGACTTCCGGGTCCTTCTGCAACAGCTCGCGCGAGATGTTCAGCGGCAGGTCGCTGGAATCCAGCACCCCCTTGATGAAGCGCAGGTACAGCGGCAGGAACTGCTCGGCGTCGTCCATGATGAACACACGCTTCACGTACAGCTTCAAGCCCCGCGCGGCGTCGCGCTGCCACAGGTCGAACGGGGCGCGCGCCGGCAGGTACAGCAGGCTGGTGTATTCGCGCTTGCCCTCGACCTTGTTGTGGCTCCAGGCCAGCGGTGCCTCGCTGTCATGCGAGATGTGACGGTAGAACCCGGTGTACTCCTCGTCGCTGATGTCGGTGCGCGCGCGGGTCCACAGTGCCTTGGCCTGGTTCACCGCCTCGTAGTCCAGGGTGGCCTCGCCGGTCTTCGGCATGTACACCGGGAAGGCCAGGTGATCCGAATAGCGGCGCACCAGCGAGCGCAGCCGCCAGCTGTCGGCGAATTCCTTCGCATCCTCCTTCAGGTGCAGGATGACGGTGGTGCCGCGCTGCGCATGAGCCACGGTTTCCACGGTGAAGTCGCCATCGGCGGCCGAGCTCCAGCGCACGCCGGCTGCTTCCGGCTCGCCGGCCCGGCGCGATATCACCTCGACCCGGTCGGCCACGATGAAGGCTGAATAGAAGCCGACGCCGAACTGGCCGATCAGCTGCGAATCCTGCTGCGCATTGCCGGTGAGCTTGCTGAAGAACTCGGCCGTGCCGGACTTGGCGATGGTGCCCAGGTGCGCCACGGCCTCTTCGCGGGTCATGCCAATGCCGTTGTCGCGGATCGTGACCGTGCCCGCCTTCTCGTCCGGCGTGACCCAGACAGCCAGCTCCTTCTCCTCGCCCAGCAATCCGGGGCTGGCCAGCGACAGGAAGCGCAGCTTGTCATTGGCGTCGGAAGCGTTGGAGATCAGCTCCCGGAGGAAGATCTCGCGGTGGCTGTACAGCGAATGGATCATGAGCTTCAGCAACTCACGGACCTCGGCCTTGAAGCCAAGGGTCTCAGCGGCAGGCGTAGCGGTCTCGGACATGGTCATACTCCGGCGGGCGGTGAAATCCGCCGCCGAAGATAGGGGGATCAGGGATTATTTCAAGCCTGGTCTGCGACCGGGCTGCGCAACAGGCGCTGGGTGCGGCGCATGCGGTGCGCGAAGGAGTGGGTCAAACCGGCGGCAAAGTGCCTGCCCAGCCCCACGAGCTCGTCCAGCTCGTCCCACAAGAGCAGGAAGCGCTCCATCTACTTGGGCTTCACCGAGACGTCGGACTTCCACGACTGGCGAACCTTGTCGGACCAGTTCTTGTAGTTCGACCAGGTATTCAGGTTGCGGTTGATGGCGGCATGACGGCCGCGGCCCCGCTGCACGCGTGCGGCCCAGTCTGAGAACAGCTCGGAACTGCCGGGACCCGGGCGTTCACCCGAAGTGGCCAGATCATCGTTTCCATCGCCGTTCGACATTGACTCGCCCTGATCAGGAAGCTCAGGGACGAGCGTATTGGAGCAACCGGTTAAATCGACAGGAACTGCTTCACGTCACGATGCGATAACAGGGCTCGTAAGCACCGCTTCCTGGAAGTTTCATGCGCCCGTGCGCCACGAAGCCCCGCAGCAATTCATCCAGGTGGCGCATGAGGTCACTGTCCCCGGCAATCTCCAGCGGTCCATGCGCCTCGATGGCAGCAATGCCCCGCTCCTTCACGTTGCCGGAAACGATTCCGGAAAATGCCCGTCGCAGGTTGGCGACGAGCAGGTGCCGCGGCTGGTCGCGGTGCAATTGCAGGCCGCGCATGCGCTCGTGGCTGACTTCAAAGGGATGCTGGAAATCATCCGGCACCGCGAGCAGCCAGTTGAACGCGTAGGAATCGTTGCTGGCGCGGCGCCTGGCGCGCACGCGCGCCACCTGCTGCACCAGCGTGCGCGCCGCAGCGGCCGGATCGTCGATCACGAAGGTCAGCCGCTCCAGTACCTCGGGACCCACCGCCGCCTTCAGAAAAGTCTGGATCTGCTCGAACCAGGCCGCACTCGATGCAGGCCCGGTGAGCACCACGGGCAGGCGCTCGTCCTCATTGCGTGGATCCAGCAGGATGCCGAGCAGGTACAGGATCTCTTCGGCCGTGCCGGCACCGCCCGGGAATACCACCACGCCATGGGCCAGCCGCACGAAGGCCTCCAGCCGCTTCTCGATGTCCGGCATGATCACCAGCTGGTTCACGATGGCGTTGGGCGGCTCGGCGGCAATGATGCCGGGCTCGGTGAGGCCGATGTAACGGCTGGAGGAGATGCGCTGCTTGGCATGGCCAATCGTCGCGCCCTTCATCGGGCCCTTCATGGCGCCCGGCCCGCAGCCGGTGCAAACATCCATGCCCCTCAGACCGAGCTCATAGCCCACTTTCTTGGTGTACTGGTACTCGGACTCGTTGATCGAGTGCCCGCCCCAGCACACGGCCAGGTTGGGCCTTATCTTGCGGTCCAGCACGCCGGCGTTGCGCAGTACGTGAAACACCGCATTGGTGATGTCGCTGCTCAGGGTGAGGTCGAAGCGGTTGCCCTGCTCGATCTCGTGCGCGATGTAGACCACGTCGCGCAGCACCGCGAACAGGTGCTCCTTGATGCCGCGGATCATCTGCCCGTCGACGAAAGCATTGGCCGGCGCGTTGCGGATCTCCAGCCTGATGCCCCAGGGGTGGCGCACCAGGTGCACGTCGAAGCTGCTGTAGCGTTCGAACAGTTCCTTGGCGTTGTCGCTGTCGCTGCCCGAATTCAGCACGGCCAGTGCGCACTTGCGAAACAGCGGGTGGATGCCGCCCGCCCCGCGGCCCAGCAGCATGTCGATCTCCGACTGCGACAGCATTTCCAGGCTGCCGCGCGGCCCAACGCTCGCGTCGACCAGTTCCGGCAGATCTACACTGGCTTCCAAGTGGTCAATGCCCCGGGCGATCAGGGCAGGATGTCGATCGGCGTGTTGTTCTGCGTCAGCAACCAGATCTCGAGCATGTCCGAGTTGGATACCGCGATGCAGCCGTCGGTCCAGTCACGCACGTAGTACCCGGGCTCGCGCCGCAGCTTGTTCGGCAGGCCGTGGATCATGATGGCACCGCCCGGATCCCAGCCGTTCTCGCGCGCATTGCGGACATCGCGCGGGTTCGGGTAGGACACCTGGATCGACAGGAAGAAGTCGCTGCGCGGATTGCGCCGCGTGAGGTAGTAGCGTCCCTCGGGAGTACGGAAGTCGCCGGAGCGCTCCTTGTGGCCGGTCGGCACCAAGCCCAGCGAAACATGGTAGGTGCGCAGCACGTCTCCATCGTGCAGCAGTTCCATGCGCCGATCGGACTTGTAGACCACCACACGATTGGCGACGGGCAGGTCCTGCGCGCGGCCCAGCGTGGCACCGGTGCTGGTCGCGGACATGGGCACATCGGCCCGCACCGCAGCGGTGACGCACAGCGTGCCGCAGAGCAGCGCGGACAGGAGCTTCAATTGACGCAATGCGGACATTAGGGAACGCATTATAAGCATGACGGCGATTCAGGCCTTTAAGCCCGTCACAGAGCTGTGGCGATCAGCCCGGGGGCAGCAATTCGACCTTCGGAATCACGATCTCGAGGCCCGCGCGCAGCGTGCCGAAATCGATGTCGGGGTTGTAGTGGGCCACCAGCCAGGTGGGCAGCCGGCCATTGTTCTGCGACAGGGTCCACAGCGAATCACCACTTCTCGCCACGCGCACCTGCGTGCCCACGATGCGGTGATTGGCGAAGAAGGCCGCCTCGAGCTGCTCGTGAAAGGCCCGGCGCTTGCTCTCGAACTGCGCCTCGGAAACCTTGGAGAAATCGAGCTTGATCCGGCGACCCTGCGCGATGCTGGCGCCGAAGCGCAGGTTGTTGAGGCGTCGCACGGCGCTGGCCGATGTGCCCAGCCAGTCGGCATAGTGGCCGATGGTTTCTTCGGCTGCGACGCGGATTCTCGATGCGTCATCCACGCTGTAGTCGATGGATTCGCTGGCCCGCGCCACCGCGCCGCCGCCCGGCACCAGCGATGGCCCTTCCTCCTCGGCTTCGGCCGCCGACACGGGTTCGGGCTGCTCGGCGATACGGGCAATCGCTGCAGATTCTTCCTGCTGTTCAGCCAGCACCTGGCTGACCTCCTCCGCAGGGGCCGCTTCGGCGACCACCGCCGGCGCCGCTGCAGCGCGGGCTGCCCGCGCTGCCGGGGCTGAGGGTTTCACCGCAGCGATCACCGGGGCACTGGCAGGGGCAGTGGCCTGCGCTGGTAGCCGCAGGTTGGTGCCAGCGCGCAGCACGCCTTTCACCGACATGTTGTTGAGGCTGGCCAGCGTGGTAACGGAAGTGCCGTAGCGTGCGGCGATCAGCGACAACGAGTCCCCCTTCTGCACACGGTGGACGCGCGGACGAGGTTGACTCGCATACAGGTTCGCGGCCGGGACCTGCTGCGCCAGACGCGCGCTGGTCCAGCCTGTGGCATCGGCCGGCAGGCGCAGGAGATACCCCTTGGGCACGTAGGCACTGCCCGCGAGCAGTGCCGGCCGGAATGCAGGATTCAGCTGCACCAGCTTGTCGTGGTCCACCTTCAGGGCCTTTTCCAGCGCCTGGAGCGGAACATAGGCTGGCAATTCCACCTCGGTGAATTCCAGCTCCGGGCGCTGCTGGAGCTTCGGGAAGTATTTGTCCTTGTCCCGATCGATGGTCAGCGCTGCCAGGAATGACGGAAAGAAGTTGCGCGACGCAAAGCCGAAGCTTGCGCTCTGGTAGTTGTGGATGATCTTCACGATGTCATTCGTGCCCAGCTTGTCCACTGCGCGGCGCATCCCCGCCGCACCGTGGTTGTACGCGGTCAGCGCCAGCGGCCAGGTGCCCAGCGCCCGGTAGTTGTAGTCCAGCAGCTGCGCCGCCGCCTCGGTGGCGCGGAACGGATCCATGCGCTCATCCACGGCCTCGTCGATGCGCAGATAACGCCGCCCGGTGCCGCGCATGAACTGCCACAGGCCGGCCGCACCCACCTTTGAATAGGCGGTCGGATCGAAAGAGGACTCCACATGTGGCAGCACCGCCAGCTCCGCCGGCAGGCCCTGGTTCGCGAAGGTCTGCGCAATGTGCGCCTGCCATTGCGAGGCGCGCTCCAGGCCTTCCCGGAAGCGATCGGACTGTCCAAGCTGGAAGCGCACGTTCCTGGCTGCCTCGGCATAGCGCGCACGCGTGGCACCCTCGCCGAAGGCCTTGGCCACGGCCTTCTCGTCATCGCTCAGGTTGCTGGCACCTGCGGCCAGGTGCTTGAGCATGGTCTCGATCTTCTCGCGTTCCCGGTCGATGGCATCGCGCCGCTCGCGCGACGACACGTCTTTCGTGAAGCGCAGCGTGCGATACACGATGCCGAGGTCATCCGCATCGTGCAGAAAGCCCTCGCCGGTCGAAATCTCGGTGTAGACCTTGATCCAGAAATCCACCTCCGGCTGCAGCTGCGGAGGCACCGTGATGTGGGCTTCCGCGGCAGCGACGGGCGCGGCGGCGCCCAGCGCGAGCGCCGTGACCAGCAATGCAGCAATAAAATGGCGGGGGGAACGGATGACCATCTTCCGGTGGATTGCAGCGACGGGATTGGCAGACTATATAGAGGAACGCCTTATGTGAACTGCCGATTCCCCCACAAAAACACCCAGATGTCGCCGCGTCTCTTCCTGCCAACACTGCTGATTGCACTCATCCCCTGTGCGCAAAGCGCCGATTCGGCCGCTCCGGCTCCGTATCGCAGTGCCGGCGACATCATCGAAGCCGCGCCACCTACTGCATGGCGCCTGCCTGATCCGGCGCGTCTGCTCTACATGGAATTGCCGCAGGGGCGCGTGGTGATCGAACTCGCGCCGCAGTTCGCGCCCGAACACGTGGCCAATATCATCAAGCTGGCGCAACAGCATTTCTGGGACGGCACCAGCATCTACCGCGCGCAGGACAACTTCGTGGTGCAGTTCGGTGACGCCGACGCCGATGATCCCGGCAAGGCGAAATCCCTCGGCGATGCGAAGGCGCACCTGCCCGCCGAATTCCACCGCCCGGCCGCAGGACTGAACTTCGCCGCGCTGCCCGACAGCGATGGCTGGGCGCCGCAGGTCGGCTTCGTCGATGGCTTTCCCGCGGCGCGCGATCCGAAGACCGGCACGGTGTGGCCGGTGCACTGCTACGGAACGGTCGGTGCTGCGCGCGGCAATGACGCGGACAGCAGCACCGGTGCCGAACTGTACGTGGCCATCGGCCAGTCGCCGCGCCAGCTGGATGACAACCTGACCGTGGTCGGCAAGGTGCTGGTCGGCATGGAACTGCTGGCGACGATTCGCCGCGGGCCGGCGCCGAGTGGCATCTACGAAAACCCCGCCGAGCGCACGCCGATCCGCTCCGTGCGGCTGGCCAGCGATGTACCGAAGGAACAGCGCACCCGTCTGATCGTCTTGCGTACCGACACCGACACTTTTCGCGACGCCACCGCCGCGCGCCGCCATCGCATCGACGATTTCTACAAGCGCTCCAGTGGCCACATCGACATCTGCAATGTGCCGGTGGCGGTGGAAGTAGCCGAATGAAGAATCCCAGGGCGGCTGCGATGCTGCTGGTCGCTGCGGTAGTGGCAGCCTGCGGCGCGCGTGAAGATCCGGCGCGTGCATTGCACGAGCGGTTGCTGGTGCTCGACAGCCACCTGGACACGCCGGCCGAGTTCGATGATCCGCAGTGGGACATCATGCAGCGGCACGCGCCGGCGGAGCACCGGCACCAGGTGGATTACCCGCGCATGGTGGAAGGCGGCCTCGATGGCGGCATGTGGGCCATCTACACCCCGCAGCAGGGACGTGAGGCCGCCGATGATCGCGTGGCGCGCGACCATGGCCTCACGCGGTTGATCCAGATCCACAAGCTGCTGGCCGCGCACCCGGACCGGTTCGAACTCGCGCTCACCCCCGAAGATGCGCCGCGCATTGCCGCCAGCGGCAAGCGCGTGGTGTACCTCAGCATGGAAAACGCCACGCCACTGGCCACCGACCGCACCCTGCTTTCCTTCTATTACGACAAGGGGCTGCGGGTACTGGGGCTGGTGCATTTCAAGAACAACGGCTTTGCCGATTCGGCTACCGATCAGCCGGAATGGCATGGCCTGTCACCCGCGGGACGCGCGCTGGTGGCCGAGGCGAACCGCATGGGCATCCTGATCGACCAGTCGCATGCCTCGGATGAGGTCTTCGACCAGCTGCTCACGCTATCGAAGGCACCGATCGTGCTGACCCACAGCAGCGCGCGCGCCGTGTTCGACCATCCACGCAATCTCGACGATGGGCGGCTCAAGGCGCTCGCCGCCAGAGGCGGCGTGATCCAGGTGAACTCCTACCCCACCTATGTCAGCAACCGCGAAGGCGGCCCGACCTTCGATGACTACATGGCGCATGTGCTGCACATCATCGAAGTGGCCGGCCCGGATCACGTGGGTTTCGGTGCGGACTGGGATGGGGGCGGCGGCGTCATTGGCATGGAAGACATCACCGCACTGCCAAATATCACCGCGCGGCTGCTCGACGCAGGCTATACGGAAGCGCAGATCGGCAACATGTGGAGCGGCAACCTGCTGCGCGTGCTGGGCGAAGCGCAGCGGGTTGGCCGGGAGCTGCAGGCACAGCAGGGCGCAAGCCCGGGCAAGTGAGCATGTTCAAACGAATCGCAGCCCTGAGCCTGCTGTGCGCACCGCTCGCAGCCTGGTCGGCAGGTCCGGTTCCGCAGGCGCAGCACATCGACATCAACGGCCAGACCCGCGACTACCTGCTGGTCACGCCCGCTGCCCTGCCATCTGGTGCCCGGCCACTGGTGCTGGTGCTGCATGGACACACTGGCACCGCCGCCAATGCGCTGGGCTCGGGCCGCTCGCCCTCGCCGCTGTCCGCGTGGCTCGACGTGGCTGCGCGCGAGAAGATCCTGGTCGCGGCGCTGCAGGGCGTGAAGGGTCCGGACAATCAGCCCGGCTGGAACGACTGCCGCGCCGATGCCGACAACAACCCGGACATCGATGACGTCGCGTTCGCGCAGGGCGTGGTCAAGCGCCTGGTCGACGCCGGCCGCGTCGACCCGAAACGCATCTACGTGATGGGCATGTCCAACGGGGCGTTCATGACGCTGCGGCTGGCCTTGCAGATGCAGCCGCAACCGGCCGCCGTTGCATCAGCAGCCGGCACCATGGCGCAAAAGTCCGAGTGCGATGACCAGCCGCGCGTCGTGTCGGTGCTGCTGATCCACGGCACCGATGATCCACTCGTACCTTACGAAGGCGGCCAGGTGGGCCTGGGCAACCGGCGCGATCGTGGCGGCGCGCAGAGTGTCGCCGCGACGCGTGACTACTGGCTGCGTGCCGACGGATTGCTGCGGGAAGAACCCGTGGATTTCCAGTTCCCGCGCAAGGGCGGCTTGCTGGACAAGACCAGTGCCCGCAAACAGACCTGGGGCAAGGACGCGGGACCGCAGGTCGAGGTGGTCACCATCGACAAGGGCGGCCACATCGAGCCCAGCCTGAAGTACGACTACCCGGCGCTGTACCGCCTCATCGTCGGCGCGCAGAACCACGACCTGGAAGCCGTCGAGGAAGCCTGGTCCTTCTTCCGCAACAAGCGCGCACCATGAGGTTGCCGGCCATCCACAGTGCGCGGGGCCATTTCATGGCGGCCGCCGCGACCGTGGTGGCGTGCGCACTCATGTACTTCATCCCGCAGCACTGGCAGTTCGCGGCAGCCGTCGAGCTGCCGCTCACCGCACTGGATCGCGCCATTCCGTTCTGGCCGGCCAGCGGACTGGTCTACTTCGGCGCGTTCGTGTTCCTGGTGGCTGCGTTCCTTGCGCTGCGTGACCGGGGCCAGGCCACGCGCTTTCTCTATGCCAGCCTGCTGGCGCAGAGCATCGGCATGCTGGTCTTCCTGTTCTGGCCCACGCAGTACCCGCGCGAAGCGTTCCCGCTGCCGGCATCGGCCGGCGCGCTCGGCACAGCCCTGGTGCACTACGTGCGCGCCACCGACGCACCGGTGAACTGCCTGCCCAGCCTGCATGTGTGCACGGCGACGCTGTGCGCGCTGGCATTGCGCGGCAGCCGCTGGTTCGGTCCGGGCATATGCATTGCCGTGCTGTGCGCCGCCAGCACGCTGACCTTCAAGCAGCACTATCTTGTGGACGTGGTCGGCGGCGCCCTGCTGGGCGCGGCCGCCTGGTGGGTGTGCTTCCGCTGGCGAGGCCTGCAGGTCGACTGAACCTCAGTGGCGCGACAGCTCCGCGTCCACCGCCGCCAGCAGCCGCGGATCATTGGCCGTCACATCCGGCGAGAAGCGCGCCACGACTTCACCCTTGCGGTTCACCAGGAACTTCTCGAAGTTCCACAGCACTTCGTCGAGTTCCCCACCTTCGATGCCATAGCCTTTCAGCCGCTCGCGGAACGGCCCCTCGCCGATGGCGCTGGGCTGCGCGTTGGTCAGCGCATCGTAAAGCGGGTGCCGATCCGCGCCTTTCACCGAGATCTTGGAGAACATCGGAAAGTGCACGTCATACGAGGCCGTGCAGAACGACAGGATCTCGGCCTCGGTGCCCGGCTCCTGCCCCTTGAAGTTGTTGGCGGGAAAGCCCAGTACCTCCAGGCCCTCTCCATGCTTGGTCTGGTACAGCTTCTCGAGCCCCTCGTACTGCGGCGTGAGACCGCACTTGGACGCCACGTTTACCACCAGCAGCACACTGCCCTGATAGTCACCGAGTGTGGCCGGCTCGCCGGTGATGCGTTTGACGGGAATGCCGTAGATGTTGCTCATGACTTGTCGTCCTCGGTTTTGTCCCGACCGCGGGAACGGCGACGATACACCGGATGTCGTGAGGGCCGCAGTTCCCTGAGGGAACCCCCGGCCAATCGGGGCCAATACCTGATTGGCGGTCATCTGTGACCGCGGTCACTGCGCCAGGTGGGTGGGAAGATTTCAATGCGACAGAACGCCCAAGACGGGCGGATATCGAAGAGGTCTGCCCAGGCGCAGTCGATCATGAGTGCAACTGAAGAATCGGTACCTGGTCTGCCGGAACCTTCCACATCGACAGAGGAGTTGCGAGACCGCCTGACACAACCGCACCCTCCGCATCGCCGCAAGCTGGGTGAACTGCTGCGGGAGTCAGGAGCATTGCGCGACACCGGCCTGCACCGCGCGCTGGCAAGCCAGACTGAATTGCCTGGCGTGCGGTTCGGCAAGCAGCTGCTGATGCGGCATGAGGTCGATGAGGACCAGCTCTACCGCGCAATCAGCGACCAGATCGGCGTTCCGTACGTGCGTCTCGGGGAATTCCGCCCCGAGCCGGCCGCACTGGCCGCACTGCCGCCGAATATCGTGCGCGAGCAGCGCGTACTGCCGCTGATGTACCACAGCGAACGACTCGTGGTCGCCACCGACGATCCGGCCGACGGCGAAAAGCTGGCCGTCATCCGTTTTCGCTCGCAGGCACCGCTGGAAGTCGTGCTGGCCACGCCGCGCGATCTCGAAACCGCCATCGCCACACAGTATCCGGCCATCGGCCAGGTGGCCATGGAGGCCGAATACGATGCCGGGGACGAGGTGCCGGCAATCTCCACCACCGAGCCGCCTGCCGGCACCTCCATCGAGGCCCTGGCTCGTGAGAAGCCCATCGTGCGCCTGGTGCACACGCTGCTGTCCGACGCGATACTGCGCCGCGCATCCGACATCCACATCCGGCCGCACGAGAAGTTCGGTGACGCGCATTACCGCATCGATGGCGCGATGGTGCGCGTCGGCGAGCTGCACCGCGCGCTGCTGCCGGGCATGGTGGCGCGCATCAAGGTGCTCGCTGAAATGAACCTCGCGGAGCACCGTCTGCCCCAGGATGGTTCCATCCACTTCCGCACCGCCAACGGCCAGGTGGACATGCGTGTGTCCATCATGCCCACCGTCTACGGCGAGAACGTGGTGATCCGGCTGCTGGACCCGCGGGTCGGCCTGCGCCGGCTGGACGACATCGGCTTCTCGGATGCGGACAGCCGCAAGTTTCGCCGCCTCATCGACCGCAACCAGGGACTGGTGCTGGTCACCGGCCCCACTGGTTGCGGCAAGTCCACCACGCTGTATGCCGCATTGCAGACGCTCAACACCGGCGAATATCACATCCTCACCGTCGAGGATCCGGTCGAGTACCGCATCGACGGCGTGGTGCAGATACAGGTGAACAATGCCATCCACCTGGATTTCGCCCGCGTGCTGCGCAACATCCTGCGCCACGATCCGGACATCATCCTGGTCGGCGAAGTGCGGGACGCCGAGACGGCCAAGATCGCCGTGGAAAGCGCCTTGACCGGCCACCTGGTGCTGTCCTCGCTGCACACCAACAGCGCTGCGCAGACCGTGACGCGGCTGGTGGAGATCGGCATTCCGCCTTACCTGGTCAATGCGACGCTGGCCGGCGTGCTGGCACAGCGCCTGGTCCGGCGCAACTGCCGGCACTGCCGCGTCGAGGAAGAAGTGAACGCGGAAATCCGCGAGGTGCTCGGTGTGGGTCCGCAAGAGAAGTTCTGGCGCGGTGCAGGCTGTTCGGAGTGCTCCGGTACCGGCACGGCCGGGCGAGTAGCGGTCTACGAGCTGCTTGAGATGACCGCGGCGCTGCGCAAGCTGATCCTGGCCGGGGTCAGCTATCAGGACATCGAGAACCAGGCCGTCACCGACGGCATGAGGCGACTGACCGAGCAGGCCCTGACGCTGGCAAGGGCCGGAGACATTTCACTGAAGGAAGTGTTCCACGCCAGGCTGGAATAGGCCTGACCGGCTCATTCCGTCCCGTCGACGGCCGGCTTTGACTGCGCGGAGCCGCCACCAAGCGGCACGCTGAAGTAGGTGAAGCCGGTGCCGATGGGAAAGTCCATCGTTACCAGCACGCGAATCTCGGCCGGGCCGCCAACCTGGCGCGCAAGCTGCAGCTGCTGCCGATAAGGTGTTGCAGCATCAACCTTTGCCGCGTGCAACTCGTCCTTCGCGAATGCGATGCCGGATTCCTGCTTGATGCTCATCGTCAGGTTCGCGCCCGCCACGCGCGGCACGGCCGCCAGGTGCAGCGTCACTGGCTGACCCGCCATGGCATCACCGTCGAGCTGGTAACGCAGCTCCACCGGCACGCCCAGCTTCTCCGAAACCACCTGCGCCACCTTCATGTCTGCAAGTTCCGGTTCGCGGCTGGCAGCCGGTGGGGACAGTTTCTGGGCCGTCACTGTCGCCGCTGCGGCGTCCGCCTGCACCGCCGGGCCAGGCGCAGCCGTGGTTTGCGGTTCGGCAGGCGCTGGCTGCAGTGGCTCCGGGGTCTCCGGCTGCCGGTTGCCGCAGCCAGTCAGCAAAGTGCCCAGCACGATTACCGCGGACAGTGACCAGCTGGTGTGCATGAATTGGCTGTGCATGATGTGCCCCTACTGGATCGATACGGTCAGGTCGTAGTCGCCGTGCGTGCCCTGCACGGTCGTGCACCCGTTGGCGCAATCGTAGGCGTCAATGACATAGGTGGTGCCGGCTGTGACCGCAACGTTGGTCGCCACCTCATTGCGCTGGGCATTCGGCGCGCATTGTCCGATTGGGTTCTGATCACATAACCCAAGCGAGAGCGGCACACCGGACCGATACATCACGAAGTCGGGGTCCGCCTCGAAACTGGTGTTGGAAGTGGTGACTGTGATGGTTACATTCCCGCTCGACTGCGCCACATAGCGCAGCAGAGCGTGGGCGCCAAGCTTGTTGTGATCGCCATCCGTCGCATTCGGTCCACCATCGTCGATGCTGTGTACGATCTTCGGTGTGCCCCTGAAGATGTCGGCGTAGACCGGCAACACGTTGAGAAACGGTGCATGGGTCTCGGTCGTGGCGAAGTCGTCGATGGTCGCCGAGCTGATGTTCTGCGCAGCCACCAGCGTATCGATCGTGCCGGCTTCAACCGGCCGGATGGCCTTCAGTGCGTGGATGTATGAAAAAATGCTGACAAACGCGGGCGTGGTGCTGTTCGAACCGATCATGGCCTGCCAGATCGCCGAGAAGGGCAGCGCGACACCGTCGTTGGCGTCGACGTTGCCGTCGTACAGGTCCCACACCAGCGACCAGACGGTGGCTTCATTGCACCAGCACCCGACGCCGCGGGCATCGCCGGGCGGATTAGTTGCAGGGTTCGTCTCGATGAAATAGCCGCCCCCGTCGAGCGTGCCGTCCGACCGCACGAATGTGTCGTAGTAGACCTGGTCGTTCAGCGCAATGGCCGCGAAGCCGGTGGCGAACCCCTCGTTGAAGGCCACGCGCAGATCCAGCTTGTCACCCAGCCCATGGTTGCCGCCCAGGCTGTCGGATCGTGCAAAGGAATACTGCAGGTAGTGGCCGAACTCATGGGCAATGACGGGCTGGTCGAACTCGTCGGTGTCTTCGGTCAGATCCGCGCGCAATGCAATGTGCAAGCCCGAACCGGGAGTAAAGAATGACCCTTCCGTCTGCGCGCCCCAATCCACGTACAGAGTCGGGAAATTCGCGGCGGGCATGGCCGTGATCGCCGCCTGCAGCGCCGTGTAGATGGTGTCCAGAATCGCGAATGGCCCCGATGCCCGCGTGCCGGTGGCCGCGCCGGTCGCACTGATGCCAAGCGGGATGTTCACGTCGCCGTTGCCGTTGGTGCTGTTGATCGCGCTGCCGGTGTAACGGTAAGGCGTCAGCGTGCTGCCGGTGCCATCCTGCACGCGCACATTCCAGCGTGGCAGAGGCAGCGAGGAATCGCGTAGCAGGCGCGCCTCCACCTGCACGGTGACACTGGTGTTGCCCGGCACGTTCAGGCTGTAGCTGCCATCGTCCAGCGTGACACCGGACGCCAGCACCGCCTGGGTGCTCGCATTCAGCACGCGCACGACCACACCGCGGGCGGGCAGGAAAGACGCGTTCGCATAGTCGAGTCGCACGGTAGGGAGGTCGAACGGCGCGCGCGCATAGCGCACCACGCCAGCCAGCGTCACCGCCGGCGGGCTCACCGTGATCGTCACACTGGACGCAGCGCTGTTCAGGCCCTGGTTGTCGGTCACCACCAGCGAAAATGTGAGTGTCGTGGCGGCCGTAACGGTGGGCGCCACGAAGCTGGTCAGCGCGGCGCCCGCATTGGAGATCGACACGGCAGGGCCGCTGGTCTGGGTCCACTGGTATGCGGCGATGCTGCCATCCGGATCCGAGCTGCCCGTGCTATTCAGGTTCACCGTGGCACCGGAGGCTACGGTCTGCGCCATGCCCGCATTGGCCACCGGTGCGCGGTTGCTGGAGCCGCCTCCACCACCCCCGCCGCACGCCACCAGCGTCAACAAGGAGACGAGGCCAGACAGAATCAGTGAAGTGGATGTGTTGCGCACCGGATGTCCAGAACCCCCGCGATGCGGCATCTTGGCCCAGCGTTGCGGGCCTTGCCAACAAGTGTTTGCGACCGCCATGCGGCGATGACATAACTGCGGTGACGCAATCCGATGGCCCCCGCGCAGAAAGCCGTGCAATTGCCGGCGCGGGCCCTACACTCTCGCCCCCGCCCGCCGCTCGAGCCTCCCATGCCTGATGAATCCAATGCCGTGCCGTTCAGCGACCTCGGCCTGTCCGAAACTGTAGTACGCGCTGTCAGGGGAATCGGCTACGAGTCCGCCTCCCCCATCCAGGCGGCGACCATTCCGGCCATGCTCGAGGGCGCGGATATCCTCGGCCAGGCGCAGACGGGCACCGGCAAGACCGCGGCCTTCGCGTTGCCCATTCTGTCGATGATCAACACGAAGGATCGCGTGCCGCAGGCGCTGGTGATGGTGCCGACGCGCGAACTGGCGATCCAGGTGGCCGAGGCCTTCCAGAAGTACGCGGCCGGCCAGCATGCCTTTCACGTGCTGCCGATCTACGGCGGCCAGAGCTATGTGCCGCAGTTCAATGCGCTGAAGCGCGGCCCGCAGGTGGTGGTGGGCACACCGGGTCGCATCATCGATCACCTGGAGCGCGGCACGCTGCAGCTGGATGGCATCCGCACCGTGGTGCTCGACGAAGCCGACGAAATGCTCGACATGGGCTTTGCCGATGCCATGGAGGCCATCCTCTCCCAGGCGCCGGCGAACCGGCAGGTGGCGCTGTTCTCGGCCACCATGGCGCCGCGGATCCGCAGCATCGCGCAGAAGCACCTGAAGAATCCTCGCGAAGTGGTGATCAAGGGCAAGACCGGAACGGCGGCCAACATCAAGCAGTCCTACTGGATGGTCAGCGGGCTGCACAAGCTGGATGCGCTGACGCGCATCGTCGAAGTGGCCGCCTTCGACGCCATGCTGGTGTTCGTGCGCACCAAGCAGTCCACCGTGGATCTTGCCGAGCGGTTGCAGGCGCGTGGCTTTGCCGCGGTCGCGCTGAACGGCGATATCCAGCAGAACATGCGCGAGAAGATCGTTGCGCAGCTCAAGGCCGGCAAGATCGACATCCTGGTGGCCACCGACGTTGCGGCCCGCGGCCTCGACGTGGAGCGCATCACGCATGTGGTGAACTTCGACGTGCCCTACGACACCGAGTCGTACGTGCATCGCATCGGCCGTACCGGGCGCGCCGGCCGCAGCGGCGAAGCCATCCTGTTCATCGCGCCGCGCGAACGCAACCTGCTGCACCTGATCGAACGCGCCACGCGCCAGACCATCGAGCCGCTGAGCCTGCCAACCGTCGAGGATGTGAACACCCGGCGCCTGGCCAAGTTCAAGGCGCGCATCGGCGAGGCGCTGGCAACCAGCCCCGGCGACTTCTACCGCCGCGCAGTGCAGGAAGTGGCGCTGGAGACCGGCACGGATCTGCTGGATGTGGCCACCGCGATCGCCTCACTGGTGGAAGGTGGCGCGCCGGTGCAATCCGCGGCGCCAACAAAGACCTATGCGCCGGCTTCCGAACATCCGCGTGATCGCAACGAGAAACCGCACAAGTCGCGGCGCGAGAGCGAACCTGCCGCCGACCTGCCGCCCGTTCCCGAAGGCGGCTACGCCTTCGAGGATGATGGCAAGCAGATCACCTGGCGCCTGGCCGTGGGCCATCGGCATGGCGTCAACCCGGGCCACATCGTCGGCGCCATCGCCAACGAGGCGAAGCTCGCTGGTCCGCAGATCAACGGCGTGGACGTGCGTGCCAACTACACGCTGGTGAAACTGCCGGCCATGCTGCCCAGGGCCGTGATCGAGCGCCTGTCGAAGGTGCGCATCCGTGGGCAGGCACTGGCGCTGGATGCCAGCGCCGCGTCACATGGTGGTCGGCCCAAGGCGCATCGCAAGGGCGGCAAGCGGCCTAAATAGCGGCCCGGCGCGCGGCTGGTCTGCTGCGCTGCCTGGTCCTGGCCGCCGCCTGGCCCACCAGCCGCTGGAACGACGGACATTCCAGATGGCTCGGCGCGGGGCAAGCCGCGGCGTGCCGCAATCCCTCGCGCAGCGCGGTGAGCCGGCGAATGGTGACGTCCAGCTCATCGGCCTTGTCGGCCAGCAGCTTGCGATCGATGCGCAGCCGACCGTCGGGCGAGAACATGCGCGCGATCTCATCCAGCGAAAAGCCGGCTGACTGCGCCAGCGCAATCAGGGCCAGCCTTTCCAGTACTCCCGGCTCGAAGACCCTGCGAAGCCCACTCCTGCCGATCGATCTGATCAGGCGCTTTTCCTCATAGTGGCGCAGCGTCGAAGCCGGCAGGCCGCTGCGCCGGGCCACTTCTGCAATGTCCATCTTCCTCTTGACCTCAAGTCGACTTTAAGTGGCAACATGATAGCCACTCTCACTGAACATCACCCGGGAAACCATGAACACCTTGATAGACACCCTGCTGCTCGGCACCGGCGCCACGGCCCTGATGGATGCCTGGGGCATCGCCCGTCGGCCAATTGCGGGATTCCCCGCTCCGGATTACGGACACGTGGGCCGGTGGCTCGGGCACATGCCCCGGGGCCGGTTCCGGCATGAAGCCATTGCCCGCGCAGGACACATCAAGGGTGAACGATTCGCCGGCTGGACGGTGCACTACCTGATCGGCATCACCTACGCCGTGCTGCTGCTGGCCATCGCGGGCCGCGGCTGGCTGCAGCAGCCGACGCTGCTCCCTGCCGTGCTCGTCGGTATCGGCACCGTCGCTGCACCGTTCCTGCTGATGCAACCCGCGATGGGCGCCGGTATCGCCGCCAGTCGCACGCCGCGGCCGGGCCTTGCGCGCATCCACAGCCTGCTCATGCACACGGTGTTCGGGCTCGGGCTCTACCTCACCGGACTTGCGCTGCACTGGCTGCAGTCAGTGCGATGACCTGCTTCCGTTCCATTTCGTCAACATCAACACAGGAGACTTCATGCGTATTCCCGCCCGCTTTGCACCACTGCTGTTCAGCGCCCTGCTGTCGGCCATCATGGTCGGCATTGTCTCGGCCTTCGTGCTGGGCCTTTCGCAGGGCATTCACCCGGGGTTCGGCACGCAGTGGCTGCGCAGCTGCGCCACCACCTGGCCGGTGGCGTTCCCGACCGTGGCCATCGTCGCGCCGCTGGTGCGCCGCGTGGTCGCAAACATGACCCGGGCCTGACGCCCGGGCCGCTACTCTTCCTTCAGGAACCGGCTGGCCGCGTCAACGTCGCACTTCTCGCCGGAGGGCTTGAGCTCCGGCCGGTAGTCCCACAACACCGACTGCTTCACCGGCGCGGTGAACCACTCCGGGTCTTCGAGCACGAACTCGTAGTTGATCTGCTTGCGGTCGTCGGTGAGCGAGAGGCGTTCGACCAGGTGCTTGCGCACGCTCGATGGCAAGCCCAGCGCATTGCCTTCGGGGTGTTCGGCGAACTGCGTGGTGTCGACCACCAGCGTCTTGCCCTCCCAGCGGCCGGTCGAGAAACCCTGCAACGTGGGTTTGGCATTGGCCGGCGGCTTGCGTCCGTCGAGATAGATCACGCGCTCTGCATCCAGCCAGTCGAGGTGGATGCGCACCGCGTCCTTCCCGACTTCGATGACATTCGCCGTCGGGTAGTGCATCTGCATCGGCGGACCCACCGGAATGCATTGGTTCTGCGTGCTGTTCTTGATGTCCGCGGCCGCGAGCGCAGCCTTGCCCTTCTCGGTCAGCGGCCACTTCGAACGGCCGCTCAGGAAGGCGAAGAACCCCTGCGGCACCCAGGTTCCCGCGATCGACTCCGCCTGCTGCACCGGCGCCGGCAGTTTCGCCTTGCCGCCGATCATCAGCGGCAGCGTGCTGCCATCGGCGCGCAGCAGCTCACGACCCAGCGCGAGCGTGGTGCGGCGGCCCGGGCTCGCACTGATCTTCACCGTGTCGCCGACCTTGATCGCCTCCTTCGTCAGGCCCAGCGGCCCCAGCGTGGAAGGCGGCCCGAGCTCCAGCACCAGCGGACCCTCCTTGGTGTTCACCGTGAGGTAGCTGTGCGGGTTCTTCCACGCGAACTCGGTGACCACACCCTCGACGATGATCTCGCGGCTGGTGTCGAAGGCGGCCGCGCTGTGGTGCGCGAAGGCCGGTGCCGACATCAATACGCCCAGGCCGAGCAATATGCCGCTGCGGTTCATGCGCCCCCCCTTGTGGACCAGGATTCGGATGCGATCGATGGACCACTTCAATATCGCGGATCACCAGCGGATTCAACTTCAATGCACTGCTGGCCATATTGGTCAGTCGATAGGCTGTTCAGTTGCTTCCGGCAAGGCGGCGAAACAGCACGAACAGCCGCACACGGCGCAGAGAACCGTGGACCAGAAGCCGGCAGCCCGGACCGATGGGGAGATGGGTGCGGTGTTGAGCCCGGCCATGAGCGATTGCAGGGAGCCCGGGCTGCAGCGCGCCAGCCGACGAGTTCGCCGGCCGGCGCGCAGTCAGCTAGTGATGGTCGCGATGATCATCCCGTCGGTCATCCCGTCGGTCATCGCGGTGATCGTCCCTGCGCCCATCCCGCCGATCATCACGCCGGTCATCGCGCCGGTCATCGCGCCGGTCATCGCGCCGGTCGTATCGACGCTCGTGCTCGTGGCGATAGCGCGGCGAGTACTCGTTGCGGTACCAGTCATCGCGCACGAAATACACCGGCCGGTTGCAGGCGTTGTAGCGCCCGCAATAGCGCTTCCATTTGCGCTCCTGCCCCGGCGGCACGCGCAGGTAGACAGGCGTCGAGTTGCGGTAGCGCCGCTCCACGATCACGGGCCGGCTGTAAATCAGGCGCGGCTGGTAGCCGCCGATATCCAGCTGGCCGTAGAAACCTGGTTCACCGATGCTGATCGAGATGCCCACATCGGCGAGCGCGGGGCCCGCGACGGCAGCTGATGCCAGTGCCAATGCAACGATGAGCTTTTTCATGTGCCTTCTCCTTCCAACAGCCCCGGCGTTGAGGGGCCCTGGCGCACAGATTGAAGCGCTGCGGCTGAACAGAAGCGGAACGCGGATGTTCAGATTTCGTTCAGCCCCCCGATAGATTGGCCGTCGCCGTACGTCATGCTTCCCAAAGAGGCAAACCCGTCGCATGCAGAAAACTCCGCAGCAGCAGTTCGACACCCTGGTAGCCCCGCACCTGGAGTCGCTTTTCCGGATTGCGTACCGGCTGACGCGCAACACGGCCGATGCCCAGGACCTGGTGCAGGACACCTGCGTCACGGCATACCGCAATCTGGCGGCGATGAGCGCAACGGAGTCGCCGATCAAATGGCTGCTGCGGGTACAGCACAACCGCTTCATCGATGCCGCACGGCGACGCAAACGCTCGCCGATGGTGGCCGCCGAAGACACGCAGGACATAGCGGCCCTGGCCAGCGAATTGCCGGATCCGGAAAGCCTGCTTCAGCAGTTCCAGAATGAAGCGCTGCTGGAGCGCGCCTTCCTGCAACTCGAGGAGATGCAGCGGACCTTGCTGGCTCTGCGCGCCGAAGGCTACGAACTGCCCGAGATCCAGGCCATCACCGGCGTCGATCGCGCCGTGCTCAGTTCCAGATTGCATCGCGCGCGACTGCGACTTGCACAAATCCTCACCGACCTCAATCGCGATGCGGACAAGGTCCGCCACATCGGGAGCCGATCATGAATTGCCAGGACATCTTTCGTCTCGTCGATACCGGCAGCTTTGCCGGGCTGAGTGAAACCCAGCGACAGGACGCCGACGCACACGCCCGCACGTGCCCGCATTGCGCCCCCGTATGGGGTGCGCATACACGACTGGCTCAGCAGCGCATTCCGGCGATGCCGGTGGAGTTCGCCGCGCGCGTGCGGACACTGGCCGCGCTTCCCCGACCAGCAACTGGCGCACGTACATGGCGCCGGCTGACCGTGGTGGGCTGCGTGGTGGCACTTGCGGCTGCGGCCAGTTTGTTGGTGGTGCATCAGTCCGACACTGAGGTGGCCGAGCCGGAACCGGTCGTGACGTTGGTGACTGCTGAACCCAACCCAACGATGACACTTTCAACCGCAGAAGAGCCGACGCCTGAAGTCGCCGGTGCAACCGTCATGACGGAATCTCCGGTGAGTGCGGTCACGCCGAACACCCTGCCTCCGCTGCCGCTGTTGCCCGCGCCCGTGTACGAAAGTGACGTCCAGCGCAATGCAAGGATTGATCAGGCCCTGCAGAAGGCCGCCGAGCAGCACCCCGAGCTGGTGGAAGGTCCGGATCTGGACGATATGTCCTTCGCTGTCGGCGTGGCAATGCGTGAAGACGGCGTCCTGCTCAGCACTGCCGTGAAGCTCGCTCCGCGAGGCAACCCGGGCGAGGCCATGTCCGAAGTCGAGCGAACCCTGCCAAAGGATGGTGGAGGCATGTCGCATACATCTCGTGCGCAGCACTATCTGCTGCTGGACGGGCGTACATTGCGCGCCAGTACGAGTCTGGTGGTGTCCATCATGCCGTTGAACTACGACGTCACCCGGTCGAACGTGCGGGTGCTGCAGATCCTGGGTGATCAGTACGCCGACCAGCTGATGCCGGCGAGCAGTCCGGACCTGAAGCGCCTGACAGTGTTCCTGTCGGAAGACGGCAGCATTACGCATGCGAAGGTCGACAACTACTTCTCGCCAACAGAATCCCACAAAATGCTGATTGGCGGAGACCCGAACGACGCTATCTTCCTCGCGCAGAAGATTGCAGACCGGCTGGGGATCGATATCACTGAAATGGGGGTGGTGGGCGCGACGAGCCTCGAGCGGGGCTCCACCGCGCTGATTCCCGACGGCAATGGCGGATGGAAGCCCGACCCAAGCCTGCGCAGACTGCCCGTCTACTACGCCTGGGCGCGCCGCGCTTCCGACGCTGGCCCCACCTTCATGCAAAGCGGCTCCACCTCCAATCGCTCGACGCTTGATGTTTCAGCGGCGCTACGTATCGTCGAGCGCATGATTCCGGATGCCTTTACCGTGAAGGACACCGCGGCAGGCGAGCCCACTGTCGTGCTGACGGCGAATGGTGAAGTGATCGCGGCCGGGCGCGTGAAGCACGATCCAAACGTCAGCAAGCCCGAGGACACGGTGCTGCAGGAGCAGCTGGTACCCGGCGTACGCACCAATTCATTCTCGAATGTGCGAGTGAAGAACAATCTGGGGGAAGTGGCCGATGTGTCGTTCGCTTGGGAGATGCCTGAAGAAATGCAGGCAGCCATGAAGAAAGCCGAGGCGGAATGGGCGGCGGCGCAAGCCGTCAAAGCAGGAGCGCAATGACATGAAACCCGGATTCGCCGTAACCGCAGTTCTCGCAAGCCTGATCGCTGGCACCACGCTGTGCGCGGCAGCAGCCGCACCCTCCGCTGACCTCGCGCAATTGGAGGCGCAGCTAGCGACGCTGCGTCTGCGCTACACAGACAAGCATCCTGAAGTGATCGCGCTGCTGCAGAAGATCAAGGCCCAGCGTGAGTCGGAAGGGCTGGATCAAGCACCGGCCACAAAGCAACAGGGCAATGGTGACGATCTGCGGTCAGCAAGGGAGCGACTGCAGGAGCTGCGCGAGATGTACAACGACAAGCACCCGGTCGTAGTCGCGCAGAAGAAACGCGTCGCGGAGCTTGAAGACCAGAAGACCCCGTAGCCGCCGGACCTCAGCCCGCAGGCTTGCGCACGAACACCTTCGCGCTCCATCCGTCGTAGGAGCCATGCCCCTTGGCAGCGATGGCATCGAGCTTGTCGCGCAGACCCGAAAGATCTGACTCGACCGGATACATCACCTTCCAGCCGTGCACGATCCATTCGTCGGCACTCTTGCCCTGCTCCACCTTCGTCTCGAACGCCAGGCCGATGAGTTCGCCTTCCGCACGCTCGGCCGAGAACTTCGTGGCAAAGCGCAACAGGAATTCGATGCGGTGCAGCTTGCCGAGGTCCGAGCCGGACTTGGCGAGCTTGTCGATCAGGGTTGCGTCAGGAGAGGGTGACTGCGCCATGGGGCACTACTTTGCTGGCGTAGGAACAATCCTGCAACGGGTTCATGCGCCCGCCGGTGGCTTCGCGCAACCGGGGCGCGAGAATTGCTCCCTGCCATTGGAGGAGCATTCAATGAAAGACACCACCCAGACCCTGCAACAGCTGGAACGCAAGTTCTGGCAATCCCTCGTCGACAAGGACTTCGCCACCGCGGAAGGCCTGCTCGCGAACCCCGCGCTGATGGTGAGCACGCATGGCTGCACGACATTCGATCATGCGAGCTACCGGCAGATGGCGACGTCCGGCTCCATGACGCTGCAGTCATTCGTGCTCGGTGACATGAATGTGCTGATGCCTACCGATTCCACCGCCATCCTCACCTACGACGTGAAACAGGTGGTCGCCCGCAACGGCGAGGAAATCGGCGAGGAACAGCAGATGCACGACACCTCCACGTGGATTCGCCGCGGCGAGGCCTGGAAGTGCGTGGCGCATACCGAGACGCCGGCGGAAAAGCCGCACTGAGCCAGCCTCAGGCGCGCAGGATCTTCTCCATCGCCTTTCCTTTCGCCAGCTCGTCCACGAGCTTGTCGAGCTGGCGGATCTTCTTCATCAGCGGGTCGGCAACTTCTTCCACGCGTACGCCGCACACCACGCCGGTAACCAGCGAACGCTTGGGGTTCAGTTTCGGTGCGGCCGTGAAGAAATCCTCGAAGGCGCTCTGGATCTTCAGCTGCTTCTGCAGCCCGGCCTGGGTGTAACCCGTGAGCCAGCAGATGATCTGGTCGACTTCGGCTTTCGTCCGACCCTTGCGCTCGGCCTTGTTGACCAGCGCAGGGTAGACCTTCGAAAACGCCATGGTGAAGATGCGGTGCTTCTCGGCCATCGGTACTCCCTCTGCAGTGTAACCAACCCGAAACGATGGAGCGGCCGGACGATAGCCGCCGCACTTACTGCGCGACGCAGCGCAGTGCCTGCTTGATCGCCGGCAGCTGTTCGGCCGGGATCTGCTTCAACTGTTCCGCGGTGATGTGACCTGTCTCTTCACGGGTAATGCAGTCTACTCCGCTACCGGCTGCGCACCCGCTGCACCACCAGCACGCCGACGGCCAGCACCCCCACCACCCACACGCCCGGCAACCCAGCGGCCCACACCAACGAGGAAGCCAGCGCGGCGTTGAGCCGCGCGGCGCCGGCAATCAACCACGGCGAGGCGACGATGGCGGCGATCAGCGCTGCGGCATACAGGCCCATGCGCACGCCGACCTGCAGCCGCTGCTCGGCGCGGATCCTGTGCATCGCATTGGCCACGAATGGATCGGCGGGCACATGCTGGTGCTCGCGGTCGAAGCGCGCCTTCAGCAGCGCGTCGAAATCTTCATGGCCGGTCATGAGCGTTCTCCATAGTCCGAGAGTACTTCACGCAGGCGCGCCGCGCCGCGCGTGATATGGGATTTCACCGTACCCAGCGGCATGCCGGTCAGGGTCACGATCTCCGGATGCGACAACCCTTCGCTGTAGGCCAGCACCACGCACAGCCGCATGTCCGGCTGCAGCGTGGCCAGTGCCACGTCCAGGTCCATGCGCTCCGTAGTGGTGTCGTGATGAACCGCGACATCGGCGGGATCAATGGCGCTGGTCGTCTCAACCTTGCCACGCCGCACTTCCTCGAGCCAGGTGCTGACCATGATGCGTTTGAGCCAGCCATCGAAGGCCGCGGCCGCGCGCAATTGCGACAGCGAGCGCCACGCCTTGAGAAACACCTGCTGCGCCAGGTCATCGCCGAGCGCAGTCTGGCGGCACAGGTGATACATGAACTTGCGCACGCGCGCCTGCCGGCGCCGCATCACCTCGGCGAAGGCGCTGCGGTCACCGGCACAGGCCAGTGCAATCACCAGTGGGTCGGGCGCCTGCCTGAGCTCGGCGACCGCGAGGCGGCTCTCCACTATCTGGATGCGGGCCCATCCCGGCGGTTGACTGGCGGCTCGGCGAATCGCGACGAGAAGAAGAAGCCCAGGCCGACCATCACCACACCACCAGCGACCGACATGCCAATGATCGAAGCAGTACGCGGAATGACATCGGTCTGGCCTAGGATCAGGAACACCACCGCCAACCCCGCGGCAATGCCCATGAGCAGCGTGCCCACGACGCGCAGTGCACGGTAGCCATCGCCAGGCGCCCCACCACTCCAGTCGGTGCCGCGCGCATTGAACAGCTCCTTGAGCTTGGCTTCATCGATCGAGCCCGTCTTCTCGATGATGCGCCGCATGGTTTCGTGCTTTTCGGAATTCCGGCGGGCCTTTTCCCAGGTGCCGGCAACAGCCGCTGCCGCGATGAACAGCCAGAACGTCGCTGCTCCCCAATCCCCATATGAATGATCCATCTGCCTCTCCTGTGCGGTTGATTCCAACTATGCACCCCAAGATGCAAAGGTTGGCCGGATGGATGCAGGCGGGGTCATGAAGTTGACAGCCTCCGGCAGGCAGGTCTCTACTGCCCGGCAGCAGGCTTGAAGGGATGAATCATGCGACGGATTGCATTACCCATCACCGCGATGTTGCTGCTGGCCAGCACGGTCGCGGTGGCCATGCAGGCACCGGCCAGCGCCAATGCCAGCCGGCTCGACAAGGCACTCCAGGCCCTGGCGCAGAGATATCCGGAACTGGTCGGCCCGGAGCGGCCCGGCCAGTACGACGTGAACCTGGTCGTGACGGGAGATGGCCGCGTCATCGACAGCAACCTGGGCCTGTATGGCTTCCGCAGCCAGGAGCTGTCCGACGAGATGGGTCAGGAGTTGCGTCAGCTTGGCATCCCCGCTTTTGCCGACGTCGTCGTCACGCCGATCCCCGAAAGCGGCCCCGGCGTGGCGAAGATCGCCATGGGCCAGCCGATCGGCAGCGCCGGCAAGGCGGCCAGCAACATCATCCTGAACTACCGCATGCTGCCGGCCGAATACGATGAATCGCGCAGCGCGCTTCGCGTTGAAGCCGCCGTGCAGGCAAAGCACACCGACCTGATGGTGCGTGAAGTCGCCATGCTGGAGAGCCCGGAACGATTCCGCGAGGCGACGCGTCGCGCTCTGACCGAGGGCATGCCGCGGTTGACCGGCGCCGGGCCAGGTCCGGCCCGCCAGCCGGCAACCCCACTGCGCCCGCTCTCGGACATCAACGTGCTGACCCTGTTCATGAACGAGGACGGCAGCATCGCGCGGGAAGAAGTCGAAGCGAAGAGCGTGGACGAGCTGCTGACGCAGTACACGGCCAGTGCCCCCTCGCCCTACACGTTCTGGAACCCGCCACCGGTTGCAGCCGGGGAGTTCACGACGCTGGGGCTCGCGCCCGCCCAGATCGGCGTCACCGGCTCCGTGATCGTGCACCCGCGGCAGCCCGACCACGGAATCACCGCAGCCATGCCGCCCGGCGTGGTGGTGCGTTACGCCTGGCCACGGCGGCCGGGCGAAGCCATCACGAGCGAACTGGTGAACGTGAAGGCCTCGGCCCGCATCATGGCTGCCACCTGGACCAGGCAGTCCGGCACCGGCGTGCTGAAGGTGCAACTCACGCAGCCCGCCATTGAACGATCTGGCAGTGCCTTGTTCTCCATGGCCGGGTCGCCCAATCCGGGGAACCGGATGACCACCGCGGAAATGCAACGGCTGGGCATCGTCACCGTCGCGGAAGCACTGCAGGAACTGGTTCCGCAGAACCATGCCGGGTCCCCTTCCGTTCCCTGCTTCAGGGCGCCCACGCAGGTCGAGGTGTGGCTGTTGAGGGCAGACGGTACCCAGATCCTGCCGGCGCGGCGCAACTGTATGGCAAGGCCCGATGTCCCGTTCGAGGTCGTGCATGAATTCCCCATGGATGGCGGGCCGCCGGTGGCCGTCGCAATCCGCATCGACGACGAGTTCTACATCGACAAGTTGCAGGCGGAGTAAGCGTATGCGAAGCATGGCGTTGCGCATTGCTGGAATGTTGCTGCTGCTGACGAGCAGCGCGCTGGCGATGGACGCGCCGGGCAACAGCCCGGAGCAGGATCTTGAGAAGCTGAAAGCGGGCAATCAGGTCACCGCGGCCCGCTGGTCGAGGCAGGCAGATTCGTATCTCCTGCAGGTAGTGCTCAACGGAACACCCGACTCGCTGAGCCAGATGTTGCGACCAAGCCCGTTGCCTCCCATCGCGACGGGGAAGCTGCAGCCAGGCATGGTGAACGTCGCGGATGCGCTGCGGAAACTGGTGCCGCAGAGCCCCGCGGGCACGCGGGCCGAAACCTGTGAGGACCTGGAGAATCTGAAGGACTTCCGTCTCTGCGACACCGTTCGCCACGGTCTCGGCGAAGAGCCTGCGCTGGCCTGCACGCGCGTCGAGGCCTGGCTGCTGAAGGAAGATGGCACGCAGATCCAGTCTCCATCACACAGTTGCGGTGCCCGTCCGACGGGCGAAGTCGACTTCTCGTATGCCTTCTACCCGGCGGATGGAGCACAGGCCGTGGCGGTGGTGGTGCAGGTCGGGGAAGCGTTCTACATCGACAAGCTGCAGGCCGAGTAATCCGACCACTATCGAGGCCTATCGGCGGGAATCCGCAGCCCAAGCCCGCTCCCTGACGGCTCCAGAAACATTTTGTCAGGTTTACTGGGGATTATCCCCTTGACGCAAGTAGCTCAAGCCCGTATGATTCACTCCAGACAGGAGAGAATCATGGCTAAGCGATTGACGGTAATGGACTTTTTCAAGCGGTATCCGGATGAGGATACCTGCCTGAATCACGTCATGGAGGTTCGCTACGGGCTGGAGTCCAAGTGCGCGAAGTGCGAGCGCGATTCCACGTTCCACAAGATCGCCAAGCGCCCTGCCTATGCCTGCAAGTTCTGCGGCAACCACGTCTACCCGATGGCCGGCACGCCCTTTGAAAGCACGCGCACGCCGCTCCAGATGTGGTTCTACGCCATCTACCTGTTCACCACGACCAAGCACGGTGTTCCTGCAAAGGAGCTTCAGCGCCAGCTTGGTGTGACTTACAAGACGGCGTGGCGCATGGGCCATGAGATTCGCAAGTACATGGCGAAGGTTGATGGCGATGCGCCCATCGGCGGCGGCGGTTCGCCAGTCGAAGTCGATGAGACGCTGGTCGGCGGCAAAGTGAAGATGGGCAAGGGCGCGAAGGGTGGCCGTCATCTTGAGAACAAGACGATTGTTCTCGGTATGGTTGAGCGTGGCGGAGACATCGTGACGCGCATCGTGCCGAACCAGAAGGCCGCGACCCTGATGCCTGCCGTTACCGAGATGGTTGAGGCTGGCGCCACGGTCTACACGGACAACCTGCATAGCTACCACTCGCTTTCTGCCCGTGGCTACAAGCATGAGTCGGTGAACCATGAGCGCGGTCAGTACGTCAGCAAGACCGGCGCGCACACCCAGACCATCGAGAGCTTCTGGGCGCGCCTCAAGCTCAGCATCAGCGGGACTCATGTACGGGTGTCGCGTAAACATTTGCAGAAGTACGTCGGTGAGTTTGAATTCCGCTTCAATCGTCGTCGTCAGACTTCGGAGCAGATGCTGGTGGAGTTGATGACGGCCTTCTAAGCATGGCATCTAGGGCGGCGTCGAATTTGTCGGCGTCGCCCTTGCTCGGATGCTCTTGCGCGAATCGCTTAAGCTTCTTCTCTTCAATAGCCTCGATGAGGCTTGTGTGCCGGCCAGTTGACATTACTTTCCCTCGAATTGGTTCCAGTCGAAATTCTCCGGGAATGCTAATTCTCTTTCCGCAAGCAGAGGCCTAGACATGTCGGTGGAGTTGAATACCCTCCAAGCCTGAACAATCTGTTTATCGGAAGTTCGGATCAACGCTGTGCGTTGACGATAGATTCCAGCCGCTGTTGCCAGCACAACATCAAGCACCTGAGCTTTTCCAATTTCAGTCATGCCGTCCAAATGGACCATTCGGCTATCGCCCAATCCGGTGCTTGGGAACACGACGGAAACGCGAGATAACAGCCCGCTTGCGGTTGGAGATATATCTTGCGATTCACTGGTGAATGTCTGATTCCTCATCTGCACAGTCATAGATACGACGCGCGCGGCATAACGCTGTGAAGAATTGACCAGGTAAGCGCGTGCCTGTGGTTCTGATTCGCTGAAGTCGAAATCGTAGAATCTCAGATATGGTGGGTGGACCGGATCGCCAATGACCTGCTGAAGAGTTTCGCCGGCAAGCTTTCTATTTGAGTCGGAGAGCTTCTTGACCTCATCTTGCGCGGCGTTCATCTTCCGCAGCGCGTCTGCCTCTTCGTCTGTCTTTGCTCGAAGCGAGTCCATTGCTTGAACTAGCCTGTCTCTTGCAACTTCAGCGCGGTCATTCGCCGCTGCTGCTCGTTGGCTGGCTAGAGCCGCATCCTTGGATTGCTGAATACCTTCAACGCCCTGCCTAATCTGAACGATCGCAAGACCGACCCCCAAGATGCCGAATAGGACATAGAACAGCATGGGGCGCTTCTTCGCCAAGTCGTCTCGGTGGGTCACAAAGAACCCCAAGATGAGGAGAAGAAACGTGAAGAAGACGGACAGGATGAGCGAGAACATTCCGCACTACCCCAAAAGGAAGCAGAGGATACGCCCATCCCGTTACTTGCGCAAAGGGGATAATGTCGGGTTTACTTGACACTCTTTCGGGCACCCCGTAGTGTCAGGTTTACCTGACACACCGACCCATTCGTCTGACATGAACAACCGGCTGAAGGAGCTGCGCGCGACGCGCAACTGGAGCCAGGCCGAACTGGCCGTGCAGCTCGACGTGTCGCGCCAGGCAGTGAACGCGATTGAAACCGGCAAGCACGACCCTTCGCTGCCACTGGCCTTTCGCATCGCGCGGCTGTTCAACCTTTCGATCGAGGAGATCTTCGATGACGGCCACAAGTGAAGACTGGGGCATGAATCTTCGGGCGCAGCTGAAGGTCCCGGTGCTGTGCATGCTGCTGGGGTTCCTGACGGTGTATGGCCTGGTGGTAAACGGCCTGCTGCGCCTCAACACCTTTCGTGGGCCACCGGGCTGGCAGACATCGGGCGCGCTGGCCTTCAACCTGCTGGTGGTCGGCGCGATCTGGGGCATGTCGAGAATCAAGCCGTCTCCCGCGCGCGCTGCCTTGCTGCTGTTCATGCTGGGCTTCATCGCGCTGCAGCCCATGGGTGCAGTCGCTGCGATCCTGGGGAACCTCAATGCCAATGAGTTCCGCGGGCTCGGCCACTGGAAGACGCAGGGGTTGATCCTCGCGAACGCGCTGATCTTTGCCGGCGCCATCGCGGGCATGGTCCGCGCGAAGCCGTGGCGCGGCATGAAGCCCCCCGACGAACCCGTGTCGCCATCCACACGCAGGACCAATCTACTGTTTGGCATCTCGGGGCTCATCAGCGTGGTCGCTGCCGTGGTCGTCTTCGTCGGCGCGCGCAGCAACGCAGGCACGAATCCCTTGTGGTCGAACACCCGGAACCTGTCGCCTGTGATCGCCTTCGCCGCGATCGCGATCTGGCTGATCGCTCTCGCGCTGGCCTGGTGGTGGTACTACAGCGCCGACGAACACGAGCGCAAAGCCAATGACGTGGGCTTTCTGGTCGGAGGTGGACTGTTCATGGCCGTGACGCCCGCGTGGTGGATCGCCTCGCGCGCCGGGCTGCTGCCACCACCGGACGCAATGATCATCTGGTACGTCTCCATGGTGGCCATGGGGATCGGCTGGGCCTGGTATCGCAATCGCTGAGGTCAAGGAGGGGAATGTCATGAAGAAGCTGGCAATGATTCTGGGAGCCGCTTTGGTCGCCGTGAGCATCGTGGCGGTGAACCTGTGGATGGAGCTGGACAAATCGCGCCACCAGGTAGCCGACCTGCAGGCCGGACAACCGATGATGGCCGCTGCAGCGCCCGTCACCGCGGCCATTCCCACGGTGCAGACGCAACCGGCAACCGCGGCCGCCACACAGGTGGATTGCCCGGCGCCCGCCGCACCAGCCGGAACGCAGCAGGCCGGCGCCCAGCGCCAGAATTCCGGGCTGCTCGAAGGCGCCAAGCAGATCCTCTCGAGTGAACAGGGCCGCGCGATGGTGCAGCCCGCGGTGCGCGGCATGATCCAGCAGCAGTTCAAGGGGGTGGGCAAGGCGTTGAACCTCTCCACAGAGGAAGAGGACAAGCTCATCGACACCATCGCCAGACAGCAGACGGAGCTCTCGGCGGCATCGATGGAGCTGCTGACCGCCAGTGATCTGGATGCCGGCAAGCGACAGGAACTGCAACGCAATGTGCAGGAAATGCAGCGCGCCGACGAGGCAGAGCTCTCGTCGATGCTCGGCAGCAAGTATCCGCAGCTGCAGGAATTCGGCAGCACCATGGCCGTGCGCCAGCAGGTGGATCAGCTCAACACGCTGCTCGCTCCCAGCGGTGCGGGGCTCAGCGACGCCGAGAGCAAGTCACTGGTGGCCGCGCTGGCCGCCGAGCAGAAGCGCATCACGCAGGAAGCCAACGCCAATCCGGTGCCGGCCGGCAGCTCCCGCCAGGACGCATTGAATGCACAGCTGCAGCGGACCACCGACGCCAACCGCCGGCTGGTCAACACTGCATCGGGGTACCTGAGCTCCGTGCAGCTGGAGAGTTACAAGAAGTTGCTCGACCAGCAGGCGCAAATGGTGAGAGCAGCGCTGGGCGCGATGGGCGCCGGGCAGTAATCCACAAAAGAAAATGGCGGGGCCCTTGCGAACCCCGCCATTCCTGCTCGAGCTTGACTTGCGTGTGGATCAAGGTCTCCCGCACGGCAACGCATCGGAGCTGTCCATCGCTGGACTCGGTCGAACGCGTAGCAGCTAGCTTGCGCGAACACCTCGTAGAGACGCGACCGAACCAACGTGTGAATTAGACATTGGATCACCTCCTTTGTTTGCCGTGGACTTCTCGTCGGCGCCCACCGTCCACCAAAGCCTGGCGCCCCTCAACTCTGTGCCGGAATATGCCGCAGATCGGGCTGTTACGGAAGATGGATTTCACTTTCTTCATGCAGGCACTGTACCTGCCGCACTTCCGCTAGCGGTTCTGGTCGGCCGCTGCGAAATGCGCCAGTTGATCGGCATGCGCCTTCCTGAACGCAGGCCGCGCCGTGACGCGGGCCACGTATGCTTCTGCTGCGGGCCGATTACCGAATGCGCGGACCTTCGGCACGCGCAGCACATCGGCCATCAGCAGATCTGCAACGGTGAAGCGATCTGCCGCCAGCCACTGCCGCTCGCCCAGCACTTTCTCCAGCTGGCCGAGGCGCTTTTCCATCCATTCGTTCAGACCATTGTCTTTCGCGCCGGATATTTCAAGGAACCACCAGGGTACGGTCAGCATCTCGATCGAGTTCAGCGCGGCAAACAGCCATTGAACTGTGGCCGCTTCCCCCGCCGGGTCGCGCGGCAATAGCGCTTCGCTCTGGCGCGCCAGGTGCAACAGACACGCGCCGCTTTCAAACAACTCCACGTCACCATCCTGCAGGAATGGCACCTGGCCGAATGGCTGGTGGCGCAGATGGTTGGTCTCACGTCCCTCGAAGGGCACTGTCTTCACCGAGTAGGCGAACCCGGCTTCCTCGCATGCCCAACGAAGCCGCAGGTCACGCACGAAACCGCGCGGGCCATCAGGTACCCAATCCAGGGTCCAGATGATCACGTTGCACGCTCGTTGAAGCCGCGGCCTTCCAGGATCACCGGCATGCCTTTCTCCACGCGCGCGGCCCGCGTCTTTGCCTGCTTCGCACCCGCGACATGCAGGATCCATGACTTCTGCCGGCCGGGCGTCAGTGCGGCGAATGCCTTGCGCAGTGCGGGCTTCGCATCCAGCCGGGCCTGCAATTCGTCGGGAACCTGGTAGTCGGAAACCTTCTTGAGAACGACCTTCCTGCCTGATTCCGTGATCTTGATGGCATCGCGGATGTACTGCCCCAGGGTCGACTGCGCGGCTGCAATCTCCTGGAGCGAGGAGAACTTGATCCAGCGGGTGGCCTGCGAGTGTTCGCCCACTTTCTGCAGCCGGTGCTTCGGGTCCTTGAGCAGCGCGCCTTGGTGGAACATCAGCGCACAGGTTTCCTTCAGTGGAATGACGATGGCCACGTTCCTGCCCTGCCGGGTGAAGCAGGGCTTGCCCCACTTCTTCTCCTCGGTGAGGCCGGCTGCGAGCGCCAGCTTGCGCAGCTGCTCGGTTTCGTTGCGCCATTTGCTGGCGTAGGGGACTTTCATCGCACGATATTGGACCACCTCCGGTGATTGGTGTCTTGCATTCCATGGATTACACCTGTAGTCTCCGCGCGGACTACAGATGTAATCCATCGCAACCGGTACTTCGCCATGAGCCCTCAACCGCAGATCTCCGATGCCGAATGGCAGGTCATGAAGGCGCTGTGGGAACACTCGCCCGTTACCGCCACCCAGCTGCACCAACGCCTCGCCACCCAGTGGCACCTGAAGACAGTGCGCACCATGCTCACGCGCCTGGCGCGCAAACGCGCCGTGGGCGCGAAGGTGAAGGATGGCGTGAAGCACTACTACGCACTGGTCTCGCGCGAAGAGTGTGCGCTGCATGCCACGCATTCGTTTCTCGACCGGGTTTTCGATGGCGCCCTCACCCCGATGGTTGCCCATCTGGTGGCGCGGCGAACGCTGAGCGATGAAGACAAGCGCGAACTGAAGAAGCTGCTGCGCCAGTCCGGCGCCACGGATGACGAGCCATGATCGATCAACTGGTCGCATCCGTGTTGCCGGCGGCTTCGTGGCTGTTGTTCGCGTCACTGAAGAGCCTGGTCATCATCGCGCTGGTGCTGCTGGCGCGGCGCCTGTGCGCACGCTGGCTGTCGCCGCAAATGCGCTATGGCCTGTGGTTCGCGGTGCTGGCCTGTCTGGTGCTTCCGTTTGGCATGCACGTGCAGGTCCGCACTGCACCTGTCGCTGCGATTGCAGCACCTGTGGTGGTTGCTCCCGAAACCAGCGCAACTGCCCATGAACAGCCGACGATCACCATCGACGATGCGGCAGCATCCACCGCGGCGAGCTTGTCCTTTGAATCAATGGCGACGCTGGTCTGGCTGCTCGGCGTCGCCGGCCTTGCCGCCTTGGTTCTCTACGGCGTCATCCGATATCGGCGCGTGTGCGCCGAGGCAGCGGAGGTCGACGCAGCTACAGATGAACTCTTTCAACGCTGCAAGCAGCTGCTGAACATCCACCAGCGCGTACGGCTGCTGGAGACTTCGCGGGTCGCCTCACCCATCGTGGTGGGCTACTGGCACCCCACCCTGCTGCTGCCGCGGGATTTCCCGGCCCAGGTCAGCAGCGAGCAGCTGCGACTGGTGCTGCTGCATGAGCTTGCGCACATGAAGCGCCACGACATCCTGGTGAACTGGCTCATTTCCGCGGTGCAGATCGCGCACTGGTTCAACCCGCTGGCGTGGTATGCATTGAGGCTCATGCGCCATGACATGGAGCAGGCCTGCGATGCCACCGTGCTGCGGCACCTGTCGAGCCGCGAGCAAATCGCGTACGGCGACACGCTGATCAAGTTGTCCGACTTCACCCCGCGGCGACCACTGCTGGCGCAGAACGCCAGCGTCATCGAAAGCCGCGCGCATCTGCAGTCGAGGATCCAGATGATTGCGCAATTTCAGTCACGCCGGGCAGCCAGCTCTGTGCTGGGCACCGCACTGATCGCACTGCTTGGTGTCGTTGCGGTAACGCAGGCCGCTGATGCGCCACGGCCGCCGCAACCACCAGTGCAGCTTCAGGCTCAACCAGCCTCGCAACCACAGCCGCAGCCCGCGGCGCAGTCGGTGCCGCAATCAAAGCCACAGCAACCATCACAGCCGAAGACGCAGGCCCAGCCGCAGCCAGCAAAGCCGGTCACGCCCCCTGATAGCAAGCGATCCGTCAATGCAGCCGGTCTCGAGACTGCGTCCTTCCAGCTCAGCCATGCCAACGCCAGGGACCTGGTGGCCTACATCGAGTCGGCGCCGGGCGTTGGGCTTCTGTCTGACCGGGCCAGCATTGGTGTTGGTGAAACCTCCAACACGGTCTTCATTCGCGACACCGAGGGCAATCTCGCGACCATCCGCCAACTGATTGCACGGCTGGATGTTCCGGTGAACCAGTTGATGGTGGAGGTGTACTTCGTATTGATGAACACCGATCTGGTTCGCGAGCTGACGGCGGCCGCAGCGCCGGACGGCAGGTGGGCGCCCACTACCGTGCTCGAAACTGGTCTGGACATCCGCGCCACGCTCGAAGCCGCGCAGCAGGCGCATCGTGCAGAGGCGGTCTCTGCGCCCAGGTTGCTGGTGTCGAACCGCGCGCAGGTCTCAGTCGAGCAAAGTGCCGCGGACATGAAGCTCAAGCTGAAGCTGACGCCGACCATTCAGCCTGACCAGCGCGTGATGCTCAATTTCGACACCACCATCGACAAGAAGGGCATGGCACCGGATCCACGGGTGCTCGACCCCGTGCTCAATGCGCCCGTGCCCGCCATCGATACCACGCAGATGGTGATGCAACTGCTGCTGGAATCCGGCGCTACCGCACTGGTGGATGTCAGAGCGGGCAACCTCAAGGTGGACGAGGGCGCTGTCGCTGGCGCCGAACGCCGGCTGGTTGCGTTCGTTACGCCGAAGGTGCTGCGCGACCCGACATCACCCTGAGCGCGTCAAGATTCGCGTTCAGGCGAAATAGCCCCTGGGCAACGCCGAAGCCGGTTCTAGTCTTCCCGTGTGCTCGAGGCTCTTCGCCCAACTGCGGCGCCGGCGCTGACGCACGGGCCCAACGCACTGCCCTTGCTGGCTGCATGTCTTGCCCGGGACATGAACACGGTTGGGCAACTTGTCGGTGAGGAACCAGGGATACGATGCTTTCATGGATGTCTCGACCAGATCGCGGGGGGTCGACCTTAGTAAACCCACCCGGAGACTCACCAGTTCAGAGTTTCCGCATCACAGGTCGGAGTGTTCCTACATCTGTCTGACAGACAGACCCAGCGGCAATCAGTCGCGGCAGAACCCTTCGCCGGGTCGGACTACCAGGCAGTTGGCCTTGTCGGCCAGCCATTTCATGCCGGTACCAGGGCCATCGGTGGCGCGGACTGTCTCCTGCACGCCGTCGCGTTCGAAAGTGAAGCCACTTGCATCAGGCGTGGCTTGAAAGGTGCGCGCCGCATCCAGGTTCTTGATGGTCACGCTGTACTCGGCATCAGTGCGCGCGAGGTCCATATAGGTACCTTCCGGGCCCGTCCATCGACCCAACCATTGCTGCGCGGGCGTCGTCACGGGCGCCGCAGGCTCGGGAGGCTCCTGCCCAGTGCAGCCCGACAGCAGGATCAGGCCAGCCAGAACCAGATGTTGCTGCGGTCTCATCGCGATCTCCTCTACCCGCCGGCGGTGCGCTGCGGCGGCGCAGCCCCGGTGGAGTCAGCATCGGCTGCCGGCTTCTCGAAGGCCAGCAGATCTCCGGGCTGACAATCCAGCGCTTCGCAGAGTTTTTCAAGCGTGTTGAAGCGGATGCCCTTCGCGCGGCCCGTCTTCAACACCGAAAGGTTCTGCGGCGTGATGCCCACGCGCTCGGCCAGTTCGTTCACGCGCATCTTGCGCCGCGCGAGCATCACATCAACGTTGACCACGATTGGCATGTGGGCTCCGCTTCAGATCATCAGGTCGGAATCGCGCCGCAGCTCGTCGGCATGTTCCTTCTCATAGAGGCCGACGTCCATGATCCATGAGGCGAGCAGCACGAGCCCGGCCGCGGCGAGCGAGTTCACCGAGTCGCCGAAAGAGCGGAACAGACTGGTGCTGTTGGGCACCGTCCCATTGCCAAACGTGGTCGCCATCGCCATCGTGATGCTGGGCAGAACAACGCTCAGCAGGGCGGAGGCCAGCATCAGCAGGCCCACGCGCCGCACCCGCCGCACATTCTCGGTGGTGTAGATCGCGCCGTTGGCCAGGTTGCCGAACAGGCGATAGAGCTGGAACACGATCGCGAGCCCCACGCCCATCACCACGCCCTGGCTCACCACCCACCACAACCTCAACTGCCACGGTGAGAGCACGGATGAGAGCACGCCGAATGCGCTGCCCTCGGCACGTTGTGGTTCGGGGATTCCCATGAGGGCGGCAGCAAGCAGACTGACGACCGTCCCGACGATTCCGATGCCGAACAGGAATGCGCACACGGCGCGCGCGCTGCGGCTGAACGTGCGGATCTTCTGGATCCGGGATTGAACCTCTGGTTCGCGGGGGAGCGTTGAAGCTGAAACAGTCATGAGGCGACTCCTGGCTTGTGGGTCCGTGGCATGGGCTGGTCACGGATGCTAGGCGGCTCAGGCACGCTTTGCAATGAATTTTTACTGTTTCACGATACTTTCATGCTGCTTAGCGATATCCACAGGTGAATCACACCCCCCGCTCCGATCATCTCCCGGTTCGCGGCGCCCGGCGGCACCATGGGGAACACCTTCTGTTCGGCGTCGATGCTGGCGTGAATCAAACAAGGGCCCGGCCGCGCGAGTGCTTCGGCCAGTGCGGTGCGCGGCTCGATGGCGGTATCCAGATCCACCGCGTCGATGCCGAAGGCCCGCGCCGCGCTGATGAAATCAGGCATGGCGCGGAACTGCGAGGCAAACAATCGTTTGCCGTAGAACAGGCTCTGCTGCTGATGCACGAGCCCGAGTGCGGCGTTGTCCAGCAGCACGATTTTCACCTTCACCTGTTCTTCGGCAGCGGTGATGAGTTCCTGGATGTTCATCAGGATGGAGCCATCGCCGGTGAAGCAGACCACCGTGCGATCGGGCGCGGCCAGCGCGGCACCAATGGCCGCCGGAACACCGAAGCCCATCGAACCCAGGCCACCGGAAGTGAGCCACTGGCGCTGCCGGTTCAGCGGATAGCTCTGCGCCACCCACATCTGGTGTTGGCCCACGTCGGTGACAATGATGGGGTCTTCACCCAGGAATTGGGCTACTGCGTGGATCAATCCAAAGTGTGAACGCGGATCATCACGGCCGGGCAAGGGCTGTGGGTGCGCAGCCTTCAGCGTGGCCACACGCGCCAGCCATGCGCTGCGCTCACCCGCTGAGACCAGCGGCAACAAGCGACGCAACGCCTCGCCCACATCCGCCCGGATGCCCACATGCGCGGCCTTGATCTTGTTGAGCTCGGCCGGGTCGATGTCGATGTGGATGATCTTTGCGCGCGGACAGAACTCGGCCACCTTGCCCGTGGCGCGGTCATCAAAGCGCGCACCCACTGCGATCAGGAGGTCGCACTCCTCCAGCGCCAGGTTCGCGCAGGGCGCGCCATGCTGGCCGAGCATGCCCAGGAAGAGCGGATGCGAAGCGGGCATGGCGCCGAGCGCCATCAGGGTCTGCACCGTGGGCAATGAGGCTTGCTCGGCCAGCTGCACCGCGAGTGATGCCGCGCCGCTGTGGATCACGCCGCCACCGAGGTACAGCACTGGTCGCACGGCAGCCGCGATCATCGCGGCGGCTTCGCCCACTGCATCGCCATCGGCAGCCGCAGGCAACGCACGCCTCCCCGGCTCCGGCCACTCGTTCACCTCGATGCACCGGGTCTGCACATCCTTGGGGATGTCGATGAGCACCGGCCCGGGCCGGCCGGACATCGCAATGGCGAACGCACGCGGAATGACATCGAGCAGATCCTCGGTGCTGGCCACCAGGAAGTTGTGCTTGGTCACCGGCAGCGACATGCCGAAGATGTCCACTTCCTGGAAGGCATCCGTGCCGATCTGATGCGTAGGCACCTGGCCGGTGATCGCCACCAGCGGAATCGAATCCAGCTTCGCATCCGTAATCGCCGTGAGCAGATTGGTGGCGCTGGGGCCCGAAGAAGCCAGGCACACCGCCGCCTCGCCCGACACGCGCGCCATGCCCTGCGCAATGAAGCCCGCGCCCTGCTCGTGGCGCGCCAGCACATGGCGGATGGCCGGGCACTGCCCGAGCGCATCGTAGATGGGCAGGATGGCGCCACCCGGATAGCCACTGACCAGGCGCACGCCCTGGCGTTCGAGCAGCCGCACCACGATCTGGGCACCGGTGAAAAGGGATGACATGAAGGCTCCTTGGGTTGGGGGCACAACCGGCGGAGCCTTGAAACGAAAAAACCCCGCCGGTTGCGCCGGCGGGGTTTTGGGGTTGAAGCTTTTGCTCTTGCCTACCCGATCCGCGGCGCGTGTGTGACCACACCTACCAGCAGTACGCGTACGGACAGCAGCATCGCGGCGGGAGCAGCGATGAGGGAGCCGAAGGAATGGGCGGGGCGGGTCATGTAGGCGGGCAAATCAGTGAATTGGGCAGACCGGACTAGTTTTGCCGGAGGCCGGGGAAATTTGCAACCTGAGAAGCTTGACCCAGCTGCGAGCAGTCCGGTGCGTCGCGCCACCCAGCCGTGGCCGAGTGGAGCCGCCTACTCTTGCGACGGCATCTCGGCGTGCTCGATCTCCACCACGTGCAGCACGCCCTCTCCCTTTTCGATCCGCATTCCCCATTGCTCCCGCACCGCCGCGATGAGCGCCCTGGAAGTCTCATCGGGATTCGGCGACCGCACCGCCTGGGCCCACGGACCAAACTTGAATTCCAGCCGCATCGAGTAGCGACCCTGCAACCCCGTGCGATCCTCAACCATGGCCCCACCGAGGAACCCCCACGACGGCGGCAGCGACAGCAGGTCTCCGGCCGCGAACATGGTCGCGCCATCCACCACCAACCCCGGCCCGCCGAAGCCGCTGGCGCACCGTGGGATGTAGGGATCGTTGTCGTAACCCGGCTTCTGGCCGTTGACGCATGTGCCATCCCACTGCCGAATGCCAGGCCCCAGCTTTCCATCGCTGCCGTCCAGATACAGGAGGTAGACCTGCGGATGCGCCGTCTCCTGCCGGACCTTCAATGCGAACTTTTCGGCCAACAATGTCCGCAGCATCATGCGCAGCTCGTGCGTGCTCGAGGGCTCGGATGCTTTCGCCTCGATCGAGAACTTCGTCGTATCGCCCCACTCCGGGCCACCCTGAACCTTCCACTGCGTACCCATGCCTTCTTCGTAAGCCGTGTACACCAGCCAGTTCAGCGTCATCCCCTTCAGCGAGAGCCGCTCGGGATCCGCGGCCGGAATCCCGCGGACCTGCGGCGTGCCCGGCTCCACCTGGGTCACCGCCGCTGACTCGAATCGCAGCGTCTCTGCCGGCCGCTCCTGAGCCACTGCAGAGACCGCCCAAAGCAGACTTGACCATCCGATCCAGAGGAAAGAGCTGCGCTGATTCATGTCGGCACCCTCCATCGACAGGCCAACTGGTTACCACGACCCTACGCGTCTGCTTCATCGCTCACCAGCGCGGATGGCTGATTGGACCCGATCTTGTTTCGGGCAGGAAAGCGCCGCCCGGATACAGGGACTATTGCACCGGTGGCGCCGCCGCCTGCTCCTCCTGGCGGTTCGTGTCCGACGTGGCACTCATGTCCATGGTCTTGAGCTGCAACTCCGCCATCATCTTTTCCAACGGGTCGCCGCTGCTGGCCAGATTCTCGATGACGGCGCGGGCTTTGGGATTGCCTCTGTAGCGGAAGCTGATCAGGCTGTTCGCGGTCTGCCTCACGCCCATGATTGCCACGCCGGTCAGGCCTTTCGGCCAATCGTCCGCGTTCATGGCATTCACTACTTCTATGAGCATGTCGAGCGCGGCCGGGGTATCCATGGCGCCAGCGGCAAACAATGCCTTGCGAACGACCTCGCCTGCCGTTGGATCCGGCGCAATCCGGGTGATGATCGTCACGAATTCGTCCAGCTGTTGATCATCCAGCACAAGCTTCGATTTCGGGCTTGTACCCAGCGTGGCGGATTCGCCGGGCGCCATGTCGGCAATAGGCTGCAGGCGCTGCAGATCCGTCAAGGTGCGATCCATCAGTGTCGTGCCGACATACTCGACCCACCGCGAATCACCGGCTTCGCGCATGGCTGCCATGCGCACGGTCTGCTGGTCGTTGTTCTTCGCTGCTGCCGCCAGCGCAGCCTTGGCCCGTGGATCATCGGCATAGGTGCCAGCCAGGATCTTCACCATCAGCAGACGGATCTGCTCATTCGGGGATTCGTTCAGGCCGCGGATCAGATAGGGGACGAGTTCGGGACTGCGGGTCAGCGCCATGCCCTCCCAGACCATTGATCGGGTAAGGGCAATGTCGCCCTGCCAGGTCAGCGCGAACTCTCCGCCGGCCCGCACTGCAGCCGGGCTCATTTGCGGGAACCCGCCGCGCCGCTCGGCATAGGAGAGCAACGCGCCCAATGCCCGCACGCGTACGTTGTCCCGCTGGGAGATGTTGCTCAGCGTAGCCAGCTCTTGCTGCTCGAAGGACTCATCCAGTGGGAAGACCTTGACCCGCAGTTCCTTGACCAATTGCTGAGCCGAGCTCTCGATGCGATCTCCCGGCATTCCGACTGCTTCGATGATTGCCAATGTGGGAACGCCCGTGCCAAGTAGCAGACTCAGATTCGTGTTCCCCCCGCGCAGGGACGCGCCCTGCTTCAGGATGCCCGCGGTCCGCCGCATCATATGGCTGCGCTGCCGCTCTTCAGGGGTCATCGAGGCTTCGGCCGCGATGGCAGCCTTGTCAGCAGCCATTTCAGCGGCCGTGTGGATTTCCAGCTTCACGTCACGCGACAGCGGCGCCACCTGTGTACCCTCGTACTTGATGTGCAGCTCGTAATCCGCATTCGCGGAGTCTTCACCAGGCTGCGTGTCCACCATCACCAGGTTGGGCACACTCTGCAGCACCGTGATCACGCGCTCGCGAAAGCGCTCGGCCAAGGCCGTGCCTTCCGTATCGATGCCCTCGCTCTGCAGCGGCCACACGGCAACGGTGAAGACCTGCGGCAGCGGCGCCACCGGCTGCGGCTTGGGAGCTTGCGGTGTCGGCTCTGGCGATGGCTCCACCACGGGCAACACTTCGGCTGGTAGCTCGACGACGCTTGCTGCGACAACTTGCACGGGAGATGGCGCCGGCGCCTGCAGATACCACCCCAGCACCGCCGCGGCAGCAGCCAGCACCACCAACGCACCGACCACGACCAGGCGCCCACCGAAGCGTCGCGCAGCACCTGCCGCTACCAATCGCCGGCACATCTCGATGAAGCCCGGCAGCGGCGGCGGTATCGGCGTCGTGGCAATGCGAATCTGCACCCGCCATTCGGCGGCGCAGTCCGGGCATCCGGCCAGATGCGCGTCCACTTCGCGGCGCCGCGCACCGGCAAGGTGACGCAGATCGCCGTTATCCAGCAGCTCGGTCAGCTCCTGACAGTTCATGGCTTGCTCCCGGCGCGGATCGGGGTCACGGCGCCCGGTTCGTTGAGGTAGCGCGCCAGGCTGCGGCGCGCGCGATGCAGTCGGGAACGCAGCACATCACGGGCAACGCCGGTGATGGCTTCGATCGCCTCGAGGTCGTGGCCTTCGGCGCGCAGCGTCAGCAGCGTGCGCTGGATATCATCCAGTTGCAGGAAGGCCTGCACGAAGGCGCGCTCGTCATCGGCCTGCTGCTGCAGTTGTTCAGGGCCCGGCGCCTCGCTGGCCACGTGCAGCGCAGCTGGCAGTTCTTCCAGCGGCCGCAGCGGATTGCGTTTGCGACGGCGTGCGGCATCGATGAAGCGGTTATGCAGCACGCGCAGCAGCCAGCGCACCGGATGCGCGGCGGCTTCCACTTCGGCCGGATGCTCGCAGGCGGCCACGCAGGTGTCCTGCACCAGGTCCTGCGCATCATGCCGGTTGCGGGTGAGGCGGTAGGCCACGCGGAGCAGCACGTCCATGTGCGGCTCCACGAGGCGCTCAAACCGATCTGTCCGTGACTCTGGCATGGGTCTCCGATCCGTGAGGCCAGTCCATAACGAACGAGGGTGGCAAATGTGACGGGCGGATCTTGCGCGCGCTCGCTAGTCGCGAATTTGATCCGGCACGGACCGGCGGCGCGTGTGGACAATGGCAAGAACAAACACTTCATTGCCACGCACTTGATAGATCAGGCGCCAACTGTGTACCGGGACCTCGCGTATATCCGGATCGCCCACCTCGGGCACGACACGCCCTGCACGGGGTAGTACGGGCAACTGCCCGGCCCGAACAAGAAACTCCCGGACGACAGCCTTGGCACTACCTGGAGCATCCAGAGCGATGCGATCATGGATTGACTTCAGATCCACTCGGGCGCGCTGCGACCAGCGCGGCACTACCAGGACTCGATGTCGCGGGCCAGCTCATCTGACGTATAGGTCTTGCCCGCATCCACATCGCGCACACCCTGCTGCACCTTGTTCAGTACATGCAGCCGATAAACGATCTCATCGAGGGGCACGTCGTCCGGCAGACGCTCGATGGCGTCGATGGCTCCCTGTTTGGCGGTCTTGGCGTGCATATGTGCTACCTCAAGGCCCGGCTGTGGCTGGTTCGGGGATATGGGGCGCTGGAAAGATTGCCACGAGACCCCTGCGACTTGCCAAGGAATTTCTCGCGGAATCAGGCCGATTCGAGAAGTTTCAGCCCCGCCGCCTGTTCGCCACCTGCCTCCTGCGAAAGCACTGCAGCGAGTGATCATTAACGATGCCCACCGCCTGCATCCACGCGTACACGATGGTCGGGCCGACGAACTTGAAGCCGCGCCGCTTCATGTCCTTGGAGATGCGCTCGGACAGCGGCGTGGACGCCACCCGGGTCTTGCCATCGCTTTGCAGGGGCTTGCCTTCGGTGAAAGACCAGCAGTAGTCGCTGAAGCTTTCGCCGGCCTCTTCCATTGCGCAGTACATCTGCGCGCCCTTGATCGTCGCTTCGATCTTGGCCCTGGCGCGCACGATGCCAGGGTCGGCCATGAGCCTGGTGATGTCGCGCTTGCCGAAGCGCGCCACCTTCACCGGATCGAAACCGGCGAAGGCCTTGCGGAACGCCTCGCGCTTGCGCAGCACGGTGATCCAGGAGAGGCCCGCCTGGAAGCCTTCGAGCATCAGCATCTCCCACAGCATGCGGCCGTCGCGCTGCGGGACGCCCCATTCCTTGTCGTGGTAGGTGCGCATCAGCGGGTCGGATTCGGACCAGGTGCAGCGGTGGCGGGTAGTCACGAATGATGGCTCAGTTCGCTGGCGCAGGGCTGGTGTCAGCCGGCAACTCCACCAGCTCGAAAGTCGAACCAGCATCACCGTAAAACTCCACCACGCAGTGTTTCCAGCCGTCGGGCACGCTCCAGACGGTGTCAGGAACGTACTCGGACTCGCGGCTGTTACCAATGCAGTGCAGGTGCGTCTCGTGAAGTTGCCCAGTCAAGTTCCTGACCAGGTAACGCGGATAAAACAGCTCGTGGGGCCAATACTTCTGCTGCATCTTTGCATTGAAGGCAAGCGGCCGGCCGCTCTCCAGCAGCGTCACCAGCTTGGCGGCAAATTGCGCCCGGGGGTCGTCCGGCTTCAATTTCCGATCCAGGCCGGCGAGCTCGTTGTATGACTCGATCGCCGCAGTCACTTCACCGCGCTGGGCAAACAACTGCATACGCAATCCCAGCAGGTAGACCACCGTCTCCTTCGGAAGAAGGTACTTGGACTCGTCGTTGTCTGGAACCGGTTGGCGCAGATTCTCCATCGTGAGCGTCGGGGGTGCCTGCCTGCGGCGAGACGCTTCCACTGCTGCTGCCAGCGCTTCGTCGTAATTGCCTGCCAGGAAATTCGTCTGTGCCAACTGGGCTTTCAGCACGTAGAACTCATACCTCAGCGTGGTCTTCTCGCGCAGCATCCACTCGGCGTGAAAATTGGCGCCTGCAAAGTCCTGATTCTTCAGCAGCTTCTCGACCTTGCTGAGTTCGTAACGAAATTCATCCCTGACGCCCACCTGCCCCGCCAACATGGGCTGCGAAAAATTGAGCGGTTGAACGACCGGACCCCACGGCACTGGAATTCCGTCTCTGGTGGCAGGACTGAAGCGCATTTCCTCCACATACTTGCGCGCCGCCTCGCGGAACTTCTCGTTGTGGAAACCACGGTCCTGCTGCACCTCGATTTCCACCGGCACGCCTTCCTCATTGACGAGGAACCTCACGTACACCAGGGCTTCGATCATCTGATTGGTCGGATACGAGAGGGTGGGCACGTGAGTGACCGTGGCCGGGACGTAGCCCGGGTCGCTATCGGTATCGGTATCGCCACAGAATCCTGCAGCCGGCAGCCACGTTGCGACTAGCGCGAAGGCAATCACGCAGGCAGTGCGCATGCTGTTATCCCTTTGAGTGAGATGCGGAATCTGCTTTGTGGTCAGAATGCCCCAGCGCCGCAGCAAGGAGCAAGGCGCGGGAGCGTGCGCGCAGATCTGAACATATTTGGCACGCATGTCCGCGGCCGGCGCGCTGCGGCGCATATTCAAGGCAAGGAGCCCCGCCATCAAATCCAGGCCTCGCCAACGTCCCCCTGCCCTGCAACTGGCCGCCGACCGGCGCGTCGTGCGCCCGGCCCACACCGCCGTGACACTCGGCCTGGTCACGAAGATGGACCTGCTGCGGCTCAAGGCGCTCGCACGGCTCTACGCCCGCGGCTTGCCGCCGGATGTGGACTGGGAAGACCTGCTGCAGGAAGCGCTGACCCGCGTGCTGGTTGGCTCGCGCACCGTGCCTGCGGACGTGAAGCCCGTGGCGTTCATCGCCGGTGTCATGCGCAGCCTGCGCAGCGAACACCGGCGGCGGTTCCTGCGCTCGCGGCGGCATGCCGTATCGGATCATCCGGAGCCACACACCGCTGCGCGCGACATCGATGTGCGCGATGAAGCCGCGCTGCCCGAGCGCATTCTCAGCGCCCGCCAGGAGCTGGCCCAGATACAGAAGTTGTTCGCGGACGACCCCGTCGTGCTCGGCATCATCGACGGGCTCGCCGCAGGACTGGACGCGGAGCAGATCCGCAACCAGCTCGGACTCACCACCACCGTCTACGACACGGCGCGCCGTCGCATGCGGCGCGCCCTGCTGCGCGAAGGACTTGCCTCATGTCCCGACAAGTAACGCCTCCGACCAACGAACGCCGCCTGCAACGCCTGCTCGTCGCGCTCGAGAGTGAACTGCTGCAGGCCAGCGACGAGGAAGTGCGCCAGGCGGCCAGCGACCTTGGAATCAAGCCGGACATGAAGGGATCCATCGCGTGGGTGGGCACGCTGTTTCCCGGCAAGGTGCGAGCGGAGGAGGTGTTCGACCTGGATGCCATCCGGAAATGCATGGCGCGACGGTTGAAGCCGCCGGATGAGCGGGAGGGGTAGCTTCATTAGCCATCTCCAGTGATATCCACTGGAATTGTCGACCACAGCTCCCCGATGCGCTCCGTAGCGTCTCGGCTACCATGTGAGGCGACCGACATCGGGAGGACACATGGCTACTGGAAAGACCACAAAGCGCGTATTTCCTTCAAGCGTCCCGTTCAAGGCGTCGGACTACCTCAAGAGCGATCGCGCAATCGCCGCCTACATTGAAGGCATGCTGGAAGATGGCGATGTGCATCTAGTTCCCATTGCGCTGCGCACCGTGGCGGAGGCGTTGGGCGGCAAGGCTGCGCTTGCCGAGCGCACGGGTCTATCCCGCGAGACGCTGTACCGCACGCTTTCGAAGAATGGACATCCGCGGCTGTATACGTTGACCGCGTTGCTGCATGCTTTCGGACTGCGGTTGTCGGTGCAGGCAATCAAACCTCGGCGTAGTGGGCGACACGCAGCGCGGGCGCGATGTTCAAGCGCTAGCTGAACCTACTCGTCCAATTCACGCTTCTTAGACGACCTGTTCGGGACATTCATCGAACCGCAGTCCAGCGGAGGTGGCGTAACACCCATCCTTTCCATTGCCGCGCGGATAACGGGCGATGAATTCAGACTCGCCTGAACACAATCGACCTCTGGCAGAATCTCCAAGAATCTCGGAACTGCTGCCTTTGCTCGCGGACCGATCCACCCTAGTACGTTGGCCACATAGCTCCGGACGTTGTCTTCGTCGGTATTCAGCAACGCAATAATGCGCGCCATCAGCCTTGGATCTATCGCTTCACGGTCCGCGCCTTCAGACCCGATGGTTCTCTTGAGCGCCCTGCCTGCCAATTCGCGCTCCCAACTGGTTGGGGCCGTCTCAAGATCAGCGACGGCCTTCTCGAGATTTCCTGCAAAGCTCGCTTCATCAGCCATGCTGGTTGCCGAGAACTGACAAGAAACGACCAGTAAAGTCGCAACAGAAAGTTTGCTGAGCAACGTTCGCAATGGTACCGGCGCGCCTTGATGGAACAGGAAGCGCATCTACGCAACCTGCAGGGATTGCGCCGCATGCTCCAGAACCATACGCGCCTGCTCCGCAGTGACTCCAGGGAACCAGCTGACGAATTCGGTGATCTGGGCACCATCCTCTAGATTCTCAAATAGCGCAGTGACTGGAATGCGGGTGCCACGAAATACCCAGGCACCACTGACGCGGTCGGGGTTTCTTTCAACGGCAGGACATGCGCTCCACTCGAGCATGGCCCGATGCTACCTGCAGGTTCGCGGAACGGGCAAATACGCGGGAACCGGCGTTTCGGTATCCCTTACCTATTGGCCCCGCATCGCTGCAGGATCTCCACCACCTCGGTAAATCCGCGCCGCCGCGCCCAGGCGAGCGGCGTCGCATCGGGCGGATCGTCCGGCAACTGCAGCGGCGCGCCGCGCGAGAGCAGGAACGCCACCATGCGTGGCATGTTGGCGCGCGCTGCCCAGGCGAGTGGAGTGGACCGGTACTCATCATCGCGCGCAGTGAGGTCGGCGCCGGCATCGAGAAGGAGTGCGGCACACTTGCGGTCGTCCTGCGCCGCGGCGTGATGCAGAAGTGTCTGGCGCTGCCAGTTCATCTGGTCGGGGCTCATGCCAGACGCCAGCAGCAGCTTCAGCGCATCGGGCTTCAACAGATACCCCTGGCAGCTCGTGTGCACGTCCGGCATGCGCAGGCCTGCCTTCAGCATCCGCTTCAGCACGCTGGTATCGCCGGCGTTCATCACGAACGCGATGCCGATGCGCTCCGCGTGCGCCTCCTGATTCGCGGCGATCTGCCGCACCAGCGCGGGGTTGTCGATCCACTGCGGCTCGTACAGGTTCTCCACCGCACCGCGCGATTCGATCAGCGCGCGGATCCCGGGCGTTGCGGCAAACACCGCCGGAGGCGAGGTGGAATCGATGTCCTCGTTGGGATCTGCACCGTGATCGAGCAGCAGCTTCACCATGGCGAGATCACCACCGCGCGCGGCCCAGTGCAGGCAGATGCCATGCGGCGCATCCGGTTCTGGCCAGCGCGGATCCACGCCGCGCTCCAGCAGCAGCGCCACCACGTCGTGGCGGCCGAAGCGCACTGCGGCCGACAGCGGACGAGCGCCGCCGGGGCGAGCCTCGGCAATGCGCGCGGGCGCTGCATCCAGCATGGCGCGCACCGCCGCGAGGTCCCCGAAGGATGCGGCCACGGTGAGATCGAACGTGGCGCCACGCGCAACCAGGTGCCGCGCCAGGGAGAGATCCTGCACGGCCTGCGTGTGGTCGAAGAGTGCGAAGTCGATGGGCTCTCCGTCATTCGGGCTGCGCACGTGGAGGTTCGCGCCGTGCTCCAGCAGCAGGTCCACCGCATCCGGCCGTCCGCCCGACACTGCGTAGTGGAGCGGCGCCCAGCGGCGCGACGAGGCACGGTTCGCAAGTGTCGGGTCCTCGGTGAGCAGCTGGCGCAATGTCGTGAGATCCCCGCGTCCCGCCGCGCGATGCACGGCGTGATCCTCGCCCTTGGCCAACCTGCCCCGCACATCGCGCGCCTGCTCCAGCAGGGTGACGATGCCGGTGTAGCCGCGTTCGCGCGCCATCTCGATCAGCGTGCGATCGTTCAGGCCATTGCTCTCCGGGTCGGCGCCGGCATCGAGCAGCAGTCGTACCGCATCGGCGTGCCCGCCGCGCACCGCGAAGTGCAGCACCGGTGAGTACCAGTACGCGGCTGTCGCCAGGCGTGGACTGCGCGCGAGCAGCTGGCGCAGTGTTGCCACGTCCCCGGCGGATGCCGCGAGAATCGTGTTCCACAGATCGTCAGCCTGCACTGTCTGCAGTTCCACCGGACGCAGCGGAGGCTTGCGGCCGCCGCCCTCCACCGCGGCCTTCAACTGTGGCCAGCTGTCGAAGCCATAGGCGCGCGCGAGCACCAGCTGCGCTTCGTGCAAGGCAAAGCGCAGCGGCTGCGCGCCACGAAAGTGGGCACGCACCTCGGCCAGAGCCGCGGGCTCGCCCGCACGGAACGCGCCGAGCAGTTCCTTGGCCTGGTGCTTCAGCTGGTTGAGGTCGGGGCGTGCGGGAAGCACGCGGACAGGCGGACGAATCGGATCGGACACGATGAGCTCCTTCGGCCAGCCAAAAGCTGGTCAGCGCCCGGTGTCCGCGCTCTCAGGCAAGGGGTTCATCGGAAGATTGTCGGTCAACTCGAATCAGGTGGACTCAGTCCTGCCCGCGGACACGGGTGCGCCCTGAAGCGCGAGAGGGAAGGTACAAGAGGTGTGGCTGAGCTGCAAGGCTAGGTTCACCGCGCTGGCAGTCCATTCGTGGACATCCTCGCCGAATCGTCGAAGGCGATTGCTACATTTCGCAATAGCTCTGATCAGCCAAGCCCAAGGCACCTGGGACCTCACACCTTCCGGTGATTACTGATGAGACCAGCGATATTTGCATCAGTTCTTAATCGATTGATTGCAATAGGGGTGCGTCAGACTGCAATTGTTCAGTGCACCCGAACCCCCTTCTTGAACTCGCTCTACATGGTCATAGGACACTGACTTTTCAGAATCGAGATACCCCTTGCAAATCGGGCATTTGACGGCCGATGACAGAGCGACGTTAATGAATGCCGCGCTCTTCACGTCATCACTAAAGACTTTGCCAGCAGCGGCCTCGGAACCCACGATGATCTTCCCCTCCAAACCCGCCATCCTGACCAGTTCCACTTGGTCCACAACTTCTCCAGAACTCAGAGCCTGCACCAACTGCTCCAACAAAGCAGAGTAGCTCGCAGTTCTTCGTGGACTGATGTGTTTTTGGAGAATCGTCGCAATAAGATCCTTATTGGAGATCAGCAACCTTTCCAACTGTTCTCTAGCAGTCGAGAACTTCTTAAAGAAGGCCTTGTCATTGTTGGCGAGCTTCCGAGCGATTACGGTCAACGTCCCCATGAACATAGGGCCAGAGTGACGACCAGTTGGGCCGTAGAAGTACACAGCCGGGTGCAATCCGAGACTCCCACCGTCGTTTCCAGTCACGCGCTTGCCAAGCGCATATGTCTTCTCTAGTACTTGAATAGTGGAGACGCCATCCACATCGTCATCGGTGTCCTCGAGCTTTGTGGGCTTGCCGAGCTGATCTCGGTTTGCAATAAGGTTCAGTTCAATGAGCGCTTCCAAAGCTACGCGCACACCCTTTGGACCACCAAGCGGAAGATCTAGCGTTTTGATAGGTCGAGCGACCTCTGGATCGAAGAACAAAGAGTGAATCCGCTTTGATAGATCTTCGATTCTTTCCGCGTGTGTTGATGAAAACGATGACCAGTATTTGTGCCCTCGACCAGCACGAATGATGGCACGTGAAGCGATTGAAATGGGTTTCTTGCGATTCTTTAGCAGCAACTCCTCGACGAAATCGAGTGGCGTACCTTTTGTGTTGATCTTGAAGAACGAGCTCTCCGCCTTATCCGCGTCACCCTTAACCCACTGAATCGGTATTCCCCTAGAGACAATGACATTTAGCTTCTTCTTTTCTTCCGGCGTAGCGGAATCGGACTTAAGCTTGGATAAGTAGTGCTGCCATGTTCCGACCTTGTCTTTGATCAACTGTCGTGTTCTATCAGCGTTTCGCTTTTGTTCATCAGATATCTGATACCCGAAGAACAATTGGGAAATTGGTCCGTCACCGTAGTCGTCTTCCACCCAGGCCCGCAGCACACTCAGCCTGTGGCCACCGTCAATCACGAATAGGCACGTCGGAGACTGCCACAGGATGACCGACGGAATCAGGTCACCATTTACAAAGCACTCCAATAGAGACGCAATTTGTTCCGATCTCCAGTGATTCGTCTCTCGCTGAAAATCGGGCTTTCGGAGGCTTGGGCCGATTAGCCCGCCGTCCGTGAACTCTCTCAATGAGATGGTCTGGACGTTTTCATAAGAAGAAGAACTATCTGTTCCAGAGGCCGCGAAATCCTCACGTTTAATCATCGCGTCAAGGTTTACCAAACTTGTCGCCTTCGCCATTGCTCTCTATGCCCCTTTGGGTTGGTTCTTCTTGTTCTTCAGAAGGTACCACGCCCCAGATGGCAACCAGCCCTGCTTGTTCTCGGAGACTTCCGTAATTAGAAACCGACCGCGATTTCCCGCACGGGATCGAAGTGACGCAGCTAGTTCTTGAGCACTCGAGTCTGATATCAAGTAGAACGAATGGGGAAGGTCGTACCGCCACGTAACCACGAGCGGACTCTCGTTCGCCCAAGATTTTATCGAAGCTCGGGTTCCAACCAAGTCGCTATACACCAAGAGATAAGCCCGCCTCACCGGTCGCTTCCCTCATTCTGAACAGTGAGTCTAGGAAGATCTGGGTTGGCTATTGCCTCTATGGTAGTTGCCTCGATTGGCGCCAAGTCACCCTTCTCTTCTATGAGCTCAAGAGTTTGCTTTCGGATTTGGTAGTTCTCGGATTGAAGGCGATCTCGATCAAACAGCAGGAGAAATAGAAAGCCAATCGTTGTTACGACGACTGGAGTTAGCGCAAGGGCTACAAGCCACCAAGGAGGGCTTTGCAAGAATGCCGCGAAGCCAGCAGCAGGAACGGAAACGATCCCACACATCCAGAGTGCGGGATTCAGGGCACTCCGAACAGTCAGCCCGGACGCCGATGTCATTGCCCGCGAAGCGATGGTCTCGTGAATGTTCAGACAGACTCCAAGCCAGTGCGCCTAATCATCTAATTCATAGCACGTCGGGTAGTGTCGCGATTTCCAAAGGCAGGAAAGCCCGCCTCTCGCGAGACGGGCCGTCTTGATGAATCCGATACAGTCACGCATCCATGCGCAAGAAACATCACACTAACCGCACTTCGAATCCCCGCAATTCAGGCAAGTCATGCAGTTATCCATGCGCACCACCGCCGCAGTGCTGCACTTCGCGCACAATTGCGCCCCTTCCGGGAAATGCGTCTTGGCAAACGCATCGGTCTGCTTGGTGCGCTGTTCGTACTCGGCGCGCTTCTCCGCCACCAGCTTCTTCTGGTGCTCGTCGAGCTCCGGCGCACGCAGCAGCCCGATGAACTGCAGGTGCTTCTCGATCACGTAGCCGAGCTCGGCAATGATGGAAGGCATGAAGCGCCCGCCCGGCTGCCAGTAGCCGCCGCGCGGGTCGAACACGGCCTTCAGCTCCTCGACCAGGAAGGTGACGTCGCCGCCCTTGCGGAACACGGCCGAGATCACGCGCGTGAGCGCCACGATCCACTGGTAGTGGTCGAGGTTCTTTGAATTGATGAACACCTCGAAGGGCCGGCGCTGCTCGTGCACGGTGTCTTCGTTGATGATGATGTCGTTGATCGTGACGTACATGGCGTGGTCGGACACCGGCGTCTTGATCTTGTAGGTGCTGCCGATGAGCATCTCGGGGCGCTGCAGCTCTTCGGTGAGGCGCACGACCTTGGCGCTCTCCTTCACCGGCTTGAGGGCGGCGGCTTCGGCGCCCTTCACGTCGGGCTTGGCTACCCGGTACTTCACGATCTTCTTGTCTATCTTCATGCCTTGCATCTCAATGCTTCTCTGACGTGTCGGTGGTCTGGTACTTGCCGTAATAGCCTTCTTTCAGCGCGTCGTAGAGATTCGCGGCGGAGTGCTTCTCGCCGTCGTACTCGATCTCCTCGTCGCCGGCCACCTCCACCTCGGTGCCGTCTTCGAGCGTGAACACGTACTTGGTGTTCTTCAGGTCTTCTTCCTTCACCAGCACGCCCTGGAAGGCCTCGGGGTTGAAGCGGAAGGTGGTGCAGCCCTTCAGCCCCTTCTCGTGCGCATACTGGTAGATGTGCTTGAAATCCTCGTACGGGTATTCGGTGGGCACGTTGGCGGTCTTGGAGATGGAGCTGTCCACCCAGATCTGCGCGGCGGCCTGGATGTCCACGTGCTGCTCGGGGGTCACGTCGTCGGCCACGGTGAAGTACTCGGGCAGCTTCTTCGCCTCATCGGTGGTGCTCGGCATGGCGTCCGGGTTGATGATCTCGCGGTAGGCCAGCAGCTCGAACGAGAACACGTCCACCTTCTCTTTCGTCTTGCGCCCCTCGCGGATCACATTACGGAAGTAATGGTGCGCGAACGAGGGCTCGATGCCGTTGCTGGCATTGTTCGCGAGTGACAGCGAGATGGTCCCCGTAGGTGCGATCGAGGTGTGGTGTGTGAATCGAGCGCCCACCTCAGCCAGGTCGTTGACAAGCTGCGGCGCAACGGCGGCAACGCGCTGCATATACCGACTGTAGCGCGCATGAAGCAGACGTCCCGGGATGCGGGCTCCGATTTTCCAGCCATCGTCTTTCATCTCCGGCCGCTTGCGCAGCATTTCGGCGGTAACGGTGAATTGCTCGCCCATGATCGGCGCGGGGCCCTTCTCGCGCGCGAGCTCCAGGCCCGCTTCCCAGCCGGCCACAGCCATCGCGCGTGAAACATCCTCGGTGAATTTCACCGACTCCTTGCTGCCGTACTTCATGCCCAGCATGGTGAACGTGGAGCCGAGACCGAGGTAACCCATGCCGTGGCGGCGCTTGCGCATGATCTCTTCGCGCTGGCCGGCCAGCGGCAGCCCGTTGATCTCCACCACGTTGTCGAGCATGCGCGTGAACACGCGCACGGCTTCCTTGTATTCATCCCAGTCGAAATGCGCGTCGTTGGTGAACGGATCAACCACGAAGCGCGTGAGGTTCACGGAGCCGAGCAGGCAGGAGCCGTATTCGGGCAGCGGCTGTTCGCCACATGGGTTGGTGGCGCGGATGTTCTCGCACCACCAGTTGTTGTTCATCTCGTTGACGCGGTCGATGAGAATGAAGCCCGGCTCGGCGAAGTCGTAGGTGGACGTCATGATCACGTCCCACATCCGGCGGGCCGGCACGGTCTTGTAGATCTTGCAGGCCACCAGGCCTTCATCGTTCACGATGTAGCCGTCCTTGGTGGGCCACTCGCGCCAGATGAATTTGTCCGCGTCCTGCAGGTCGGCGGGCTTGCCGTCGAATTCCTTCTTGCGCACCGGGAAGGCGAGCTTCCAGTCCGCGCCCTCCTTTACCGCCTGCATGAACTCGTCGGTAATAAGGAGCGACAGGTTGAACTGGCGCAGCCGCCCGTTCTCGCGCTTGGCGCGGATGAACTCCATGACATCGGGATGGCCGACATCGAAGGTGCCCATCTGCGCACCGCGGCGGCCACCGGCCGAGCTCACGGTGAAGCACATCTTGTCGTAGATATCCATGAACGACAGCGGCCCGGAGGTGTAGGCGCCGGCTCCACTCACGTACGCGCCGCGCGGACGCAGCGTGGAGAATTCATAGCCGATGCCGCAGCCGGCCTTCAGCGTGAGGCCCGCCTCGTGCACCTTCTCGAGGATGTCGTCCATCGAGTCGTGGATGAGGCCCGACACCGTGCAGTTGATGGTGGAGGTGGCCGGTTTGTGTTCCTGCGCACCCGCGTTCGAGGTGATGCGGCCCGCGGGAATGGCGCCCTTGCGCAGCGCCCATAAAAAGCGCTCGTACCACTGCTCGCGCACCTCGGTTTTCTCGACATCGGCCAGCGCGCGTGCAACGCGCTGGTAGGTGTCGTCCATGGTCTTGTCTATCGACTCACCGTCTTTGGAGGTCAGGCGGTATTTCTTGTCCCAGATGTCCAGGGAGGCAACCTGGAAGGGGATGTTGTCGACGAATTTGGGTTCGAGCTTCACAACGCTGTTCATGGATCGCCTGAGACCTGCTTGCAAGGACTTATTGGAAACGGACTCCCTGAACACAAGATCTTGTGCCCGGAGAGGGAGCCTAGATAGAACAATATTCAGCGTCAAGCTGGTTGCCCAAGTCAGATACGTCCAGAAAAACTCTTTTTTATCAATACCTTGTGGAATTCTCCCGGCTGAAAAATTTTTGCAATAGGTGCATCCGGGTATCGACCGGCAAGGTGGGCTGAATCAACCTATTGTGGTCACCCGCACACAGGCCATCCACAGGCTTGTCCACAGCCCGCGACTCGCGGCGATCGTTCAAATCCTTGAGGAAAGGCCAAGGATGCGCTCAGGAAGCCCACAGGTTGGGTTAACGCGAACAGCCGCCAGCGGCATCTCGCCTTCGCGCTCGCCAGTACGGCCGCGCGGGACGGTGTGAAGCCCGAGTACCAATGAAGGGCAACTGGTCATGCGATGACCGGCGCGAACTGCAGCCAGCTTCGGTACTGCAAGGAACCTGCGACTCTGATAAAAAAGCCGGCCCAGATCCCCCGGCCAGGTATTCCCACGTGACCTCCCCTTCTTTCGCCCTTCGTGTGGCGGCGGCCAGTGCATTGCTCGTGCTGGCGGCCGGCTGCGACCAAGCCACCGATACCGCCACCGAAGTCGTGGCGCCGCCGACGCTGCAGCTTGCCGCAGAGGATCTGCTCACACTCGCGCCGCGCACGCTGTCGGCCGGCCCGACCATCACCGGCTCCATCCTGCCGGCCAAGCGCGCCGACCTGCGCGCGGAGATTTCCGCGGTGGTGCTGGCCGTGCTGAAGGAGAACGGCGACCCGGTGAAGACCGGCGATGCACTGGTGCGGCTGGATGACACCGCGATCCGCGACACGCTGGCCTCGGCGCGCACCGCCGCCGAATCGGCGCAGATGGCTTACTCGTCGGCCGAGCGCGCATACCAGCGCCTGGCGAACCTGAACAAGAGTGGAGTCATCTCCACGCAGCAGCTCGAGGAATCCGAAGTGCGGCGCGATGCGGCGAATAGCGACGCCGAAGCGGCGCGCAGCCGGCTGGTGGCGGCCGAGCAGCAGCAGGGGCGCACGGTGGTACGCGCGCCGTTCAACGGCATCGTCAGCGACCGGCAGGTCTCGGCCGGCGACACCGCGCAGGTCGGCAAGGAACTGCTGCAGGTCATCGACCCGACGAGCCTGCGCTTCGAGGGCTTTGTCTCGGCCAACAGCATCGGGTCGGTGCACGCCGGCCAGAAGGTGTCGTTCCGCATTCACGGCAGTGAAGGCCAGATCTACAGCGGCACCATCACGCGCGTGGACCCGGCGGCCAATGCCGTGACGCGACAGGTCGAGGTGCTGGTGGATTTCGACAAGGGCCAGCAGCCGCCCGGCATCGCGGGCCTGTATGCCGAAGGCCAGGTCGAAGTCCGCGCCAGCGAAGGGCTGGCGCTGCCGGAAAACGTGATCGTGCGCGATGGCGACGACGCCTATGCCTGGCAGGTGAAGGACGGCCACGTGCACAAGGTGCGGCTGAAGCTGGGCGAACGCGACGCGCGCAGTGGCGACACGGCCTTGCTCGAAGGCCTCACCGCCGGCGACAGGGTGCTGCGCTACCCGACCACGGCCCTGCACGACGGTCAGCCGGCCGAACTGCAATAGGGAGCACGCGTGTTCCTCTCCAACTTCAGCATCCGCCAGCCCATTACCACGGTGGCCATCATCGTGGTGCTGATGTGCATGGGCCTGCTGGCCATCAAGAACCTGCGCGTGAACCAGATTCCCGACGTGCAGGAGCCGACCATGGCGATCACGGTGCCCTACCCGGGTGCCTCGCCCGAGACCGTCGAGCGCGAAGTGATCAATCGCATCGAGAAGCCGCTGCAGAGCATTCCGCAGGTGCGCCAGATCAGCTCCACCGCCTCGGAAAGCAGCGCGCAGATCATCATCAACTTCAACTTCGGCAAGGATCTGGTGGAAGCGGCGGACGAGATCCGCAACGCCATCGGCTCGGTGCGCTACAAGCTGCCACT